>ERZ791829.8-NODE-8-length-245791-cov-6.910550_pt1 | contig 245791 bp, 215 predicted proteins | sample MGYA00510296_ERZ791829 | MGnify/ENA primary metagenome ERZ791829 (study PRJEB30046, sample SAMN00791973) | human gut metagenome | study: EMG produced TPA metagenomics assembly of the A metagenome-wide association study of gut microbiota in type 2...
ACTTATTATAAAGGGTGGTTTATGTGAAAAAGGCATTATCAATCTTTTTATCCCTTGTTATGCTTCTTACTATGAGTGCCGGGCTTAACATTACGGCAAGGGCGGAACAAAGCGTTAAATCAAGCTTTGATGAGGCAACCGGAACGCTCACCTTTACCGGAAAAGGCACTGTCAGCGCTTCATCTTACGATTACGGAAACATTGGCGACAAAATCAGAAAAGTTATTGTAAATGTCGGAATTGATGAGATTCAAAGCTATGCTTTCAGCAAGGCTGATAAATTGCAAAGTGTAATTATTTATGACCAAACGTGTCAAATCAGTGCACAGGGAATTTTGCCTATCGGAAAAGATGACGTTACTTTTTACGGTTTTGACAAATCGAAAACTCAGGAATGGGCTTTAAATCATAAATACCCGTTTAAATATATTTACACTATTACATTTTTAAAAAGAAATAACAGCGTTTCAAAAATAATTTATGCATTGGACGGAGAAACCGCTCAAGAAATCAGCGCAAAAGCTCCGAATTTTTCGTTTAATGCTTATCCTGACAGTAATACTGAAAATGGGCACTTTGAGCCTACTTGGAAACCGAGTATATCTGCGGTAACAAAAGATCAACAGTATAAGGAAGCCCCAAAACTTCGTATGTGTACTGAAATTCAAATAATAACAAAAGAGCCAACTTGCGCCGAAACAGGTGTTTTATCTACTGTTTGCGATATCTGCAAAAGAACATTAGAAACAAAAGAACTTGCAAAAACCGATAATCACGTATTTGAAAATAACGAGGAATTTTGCACGGTTTGCCACAAGGTGAAAAATCCTAATTATACAACTACTACCACAACAACTACTGTTCCTACCACAACAACTTCTGCTCCTACAACACAGGCTGCGCAGCCGCCGGCAACTTCATCAACGCAGCCAACCACAAAACCGACTACAACAAAGGCAAAAAAGGCTTCAAAGCCAACAAAAAATGCAAAAAAGGTATCCGGAAATTGGGTTGACAAAAAGTACAAAAAGGCTTCAATTTCAAAGCTTTCAAAGGGCAAAAAAGCAATAACGGTAAGGTGGAAAAAAGTAAAAACAATCAAGGGATACCAAATTCAACTTGCAACCGACAAAAAGTTTAAAAAGAATAAAAAGACAGTTACAATTTCTAAGCAAAAAACCACAAAAACCACTGTTAAAAAGCTCAAAGCTAAGAAAAAATATTACGTTCGCATTCGCACATACAAAAACGTAAAATATCAAGGAAAAACAATCAAAGTTTATTCCTCATGGTCCAAAGTAAAAACCGTAAAAACCAAATAATATTTGATTTTGCAGAGCCGTAATTTTTACGGCTCTGTTTTTTATAAAAATTTTATTACACCTATTGACAATAAAAGAAAATGGTCTATAATAATAATTAGCACTCAGGTACTTCGAGTGCTAATTATTATTCAAAGGGTGATATATATGAGGAAAAAGCAATTCAAAGCAGAGTCCAAAAAGCTGCTTGATATGATGATTAATTCAATTTACACTCACAAGGAAATATTTTTACGTGAGCTTATTTCCAATGCAAGCGATGCTATAGACAAGTTATATTTCAAATCTCTTACAGATGACAGCGTTAAGCTTGCAAGAGAGGATTTCAAAATCCATATTGACCTTGACAAGGAAAACAGAACTATTAAAATCAGCGATAACGGCATCGGTATGACCGCTGAAGAGCTTGAAAACAATCTCGGCACAATCGCAAAGAGCGGCTCATTCAATTTCAAAAAAGAAAATGCAGACAATGAAAAGGCAGACGATATTTCGGTTATCGGTCAATTCGGCGTAGGCTTCTATTCTTCATTTATGGTTGCTGATAAGGTAGAGGTTATTTCAAAAGCATTCGGCGAGAATGTCGCTCACAAGTGGGTTTCAACGGGTGCCGACGGATATACAATCGAAGAATGTGAAAAGGAAAACGCTGGAAGTGAAATTACTCTTTACGTTAAAGAGGACACGGAAAACGAGGACTACTCAAAATACCTTGAGCAATATACAATCGATGAACTTGTAAAGAAGTATTCCGACTACATTCGCTACCCTATCGTTATGGAAATGAGCCATCAGGTTCCGGACCCTGCCAAAGAGGGCGAATACATCACAGAAGTAAGCGAAGAAACGCTGAATTCTATGGTTCCGCTTTGGAGAAAGAATAAGAGCGAAATCAAGCCGGAGGAATATAACGAATTTTACAAGCAAAAATTTATGGATTACAACAATCCTCTGCACGTAATTCACACAAAAACAGAGGGTCAGGCTACATTTGACGCACTTCTTTACATTCCGGAAAATCCGCCTTACGATTTCTATTCAAAGGAATATGAAAAAGGCTTACAGCTTTATTCAAACGGTGTTCTTATTATGGACAAGTGTGCCGACCTTTTGCCCGATTATTTCAGCTTTGTAAAAGGTCTTGTAGACAGTGCAGACTTAAGCCTTAATATCAGCCGTGAAATGCTTCAGCACGACCATCAGCTTAAAATTATTGCTAAAGCAATTGACAAGAAAATTAAAAATGAACTTACAAAAATGCTCAAAAACGACAGAGAAAAGTATGAAAAATTCTTCAAAACTTTTGGCTTGCAGTTAAAATACGGTGTTTATGCCAACTACGGTATGGAAAAAGACGGTCTTAAGGACTTACTTTTGTTTAAAACCTCGGCTGACGAAAAGCCGACAACACTTAAGGAATACGTCGGCAGAATGGCAGAATCGCAAAACGACATTTACTATGCTTGCGGCGATAATGAACAAAAGATTGCGCTTCTTCCTCAGGTTGAAGCTGTTAAGGCAAAAGGCTATGAGGTGCTTTACTTTACCGACGAGGTTGATGAATTTGCAGTTCAAATGCTTATGGAATACGACGGCAAGCACTTTGTAAACGTTTGCAAGGACGACCTTGATTTAAGTACCGATGCCGAAAAAGAAGCAATGACAAAGAAAAACGAGGATGCTAAGGGGCTTCTTGATAAAATGAAAGAAGCACTTGACGGCAAGGTAACAGCAGTTAAGCTTACAAATAAGCTCGGCTCACACCCTGTTTGCCTTTCAGCAGAAGGCTATGTTTCGCTTGAAATGGAAAAGGTACTTAATTCTATGCCCGGCGCTAATCAAGGTGTTAAGGCTCAGCTCGTGCTTGAGGTTAATGCAGACCATCCGATTGTTGAAAAGCTTAAGAGTGTAGATGACGATACACTTAAGAAATATACAAATCTTCTTTATTCATCAGCAAGGCTTATTGCAGGGCTCGACCTTGAAAATCCAACAGAATTTTCAGACAACCTTGCCCAAATGATGTAATCTTTTTAAATTCTATGCCTTCCCTTTTGGGAAGGCATAATTTTTTGAAAATAAAATATATGTAACTAAATAAGAACAATAAAAAATCCCACGGAATATTCCGTGGGATAATTTTTATAAATCTTAAATTACTGCTCAACAGGATAAACAGAAACCATCTTTCTGTCCTTACCCATTCTTTCAAACTTAACGGTGCCGTCAACAAGAGCGAAAAGAGTGTCGTCCTTGCCGATACCAACGTTGTTGCCCGGATGAATGTGTGTTCCTCTCTGACGGTAAAGGATATTGCCTGCAAGAACAAACTGGCCGTCAGCTCTCTTAGCGCCAAGACGCTTAGACTCTGAATCTCTGCCGTTCTTTGTAGAACCCATACCTTTCTTATGAGCGAAAAGCTGTAAATCTAATTTAAGCATTATTACACCTCCGATAAATCACTTTTATGTTTTCAGGATACTGCTTGGCAAGCTGTGTTAAATGAAGCCTTAAACCCTTAAGCACATCCTGAGCTTTTGCGGAATTTTCGAGAATCATCAATTTTAAGTATCCGTCATCCGACTGAGCGTCGCAATCAAGACCGATAATTTCAGTCACGGTATTTGCTGCCATTAAGCAAGCACTCGAAACAAAAGCACAAATAATGTCCTCTCCCGAATCGGCACTCATTGAATGCCCCGTTGCTTCAAAGCCGCACAAACCGTTAATTCCGCTGAAAAATTCAACATTAATCATTACGCATTAATCTTGGTGATCTCAACCTTTGTGTATGGCTGACGATGACCCTTCTTGCGTTTTTCGTCCTTCTTTGGCTTGTAAGTAAATACAGTAATCTTCTTACCCTTGCCATTCTTAAGAACCTTAGCGTCAACAGTAGCCTTAGCGCAATCCTTACCAGCCTTAAAGCTGTCGTCTGCACCGATTGCAAGAACTGTGTCGAATGTTACATTCTCTTCAGCCTGAGCATCAAGCTTTTCGATATAAAGAACATCGCCTTCAGCAACCTTGTACTGCTTACCGCCTGTAACAATAACAGCGTACATAGTCTTTTTATCTCCTTTTCAAGTCTCGCTATAATAGGCGGATACTGCGTATCTCTTGCCTGCCCATAATATGCGGTGTAAAGATTATATAATAAGTATAATAAAAAGTCAAGAGTAAATTTAACAATAATTATATTTTACTTATTAACCAGTCAGCAATGTCTTTATATACTTCCTCTTTGTCAAGCTCGTTGAGTATTTCGTGGCGGTCATTGGGATAAAGCCTAATGCTTGTATCCGCAATTTTAGCCGACTCGTATTTAAACAAAAGCTTCTCGCAAGCTTTTTTTCCGCCGACAGGGTCAACCTCTCCCGACGTAATCAAAACAGGCAGTTCTTTGGAAATACCCTCGCAATTTTTATTAATTGCAATTGAATGGATAATTTTAAAGAAATCGTTATAAGCCTTTGCCGTAAAGGTAAAGCCGCAAAGCTTATCGTTTACATATTTGTCAACTGCCTTTTCGTCCCTTGAAAGCCAATCATCAGGAGTTCTGTTAGGCGCAAACGCTTTATTATTTGAGCCTAAGGTCAAGCTTTCAAGAAGCTTGCTTTTGTATCTTTCACCCTTAGTCTTGCATATTAGTGACGAAAGCATCATACCTATTTTAGCGGCAGAATCGGGAATAAAGCCCGTGCCCATAATAACAGCGCCGTCAAGTTCAACACTGTATTTAGTCAAAAACACCCTTGTGAAAAACGAACCCATACTGTGACCGAGCATAAAAAGCGGTACGCCGAGCCACTTATCCTTGGCAAAAAGCATAACGGCGTGCAAATCCTCGATAACAATTTTATCACCGTCATTTGACGCAAAAAAGCCTAAATCATCATTTCTTTTAACGCTTTTGCCGTGACCCAAATGGTCGTTGCCTATAACCGCAAAGCCGTTTTGAGTTAAATAATTTGCGAAATCGTCATACCTGTCAACATATTCGCACATTCCGTGAACAATTTGCAAAATTGCCCTCGGATATTCCGTATCAGGCTCCCAAATTACAGTATGAAGTTGATTTTTGCCGTCATTAGACGGAAGATATACCTCCGATTTTTTCATAAATTTTACCCCTTTTGTTGCATTATTTTGCTTCAAGCATAACAGTATGGCTGATTACGCTGAAAAACTATACAACTATACAAATGTATTTTATCATAGTTCATATATTTTTTCAATAAGGATATATATAAAAAAGCATAGATATATACAAACGCATTAAATTGTCATATTTATTGCGATTTTTATCTGATATTTCCGCAATATTTAACAATATTGTTATTTTATTATCAATCTGTTGTATATTATCACAAATTTTCAAATCAATCATTGACAAAAAGTTAAACAATAGTATAATAGGTGATACGGATTTTAAAAGAAATCAAATTTTTTATATAAGAGAGGAAACCAACTATGGCAAGAGTTTACAATTTCAGTGCGGGTCCGTCAACACTTCCCGAAAAGGTGTTAAAGCAAGCGGCAGACGAGATGCTCGATTATCAGGGCAGCGGTCAGTCTGTTATGGAGATGAGCCACCGCTCAAAAGTATTTGACAAGATTATTAAGGACGCAGAGGCTCTTATGCGTGAGCTTTACAATGTGCCTGACAATTACAAGGTATTATTCCTTCAGGGCGGTGCATCTGCTCAATTTTCGGCTATTCCGCTTAACTTTATGAACGGCAGCGGCAAGGCTGATTATATTATCACAGGTCAGTGGGCTAAAAAAGCATTTGCAGAGGCTCAAAAATACGGCGACGTTGTTGCCGCAGCTTCATCTGCAGACAAAACATTTACATACATTCCAAAGACTAAGCCTGAAGATTTCCGTGAGGATGCAGACTATGTATATATTTGTATGAACAATACTATTTACGGTACTGTTTACAAAGAGCTTCCTCCTGTAGGCGACAAGGTGCTTATTGCAGACGTATCTTCGTGTGCACTTTCCGAGCCGCTTGATATCAGCAAGTTCGGTATGGTTTATTTCGGCGCTCAAAAGAACGTTGCCCCGGCAGGTCTTGTTGTTGCAATTATTCGTGAGGACCTTTTAGGAAACGCAAGGGATATCACCCCTGTTATGATGAACTACAAAATTCAGGCTGACGCAGATTCACTTTATAATACCCCACCTTGTTGGACTATTTATATTTGCAAGCTTGTTCTTGAATGGATTAAAAACGATATCGGCGGCCTCGAAAAGATGAAAGAAAGAAACGAAAAGAAAGCCGCTATTCTTTACAATTTCCTTGACAATTCTAAATTATTCAAAGGCACTGTTGTTGCCGAGGACCGTTCGCTTATGAATGTACCTTTTGTTATCGGCGACGACGAGCTTGAAAAGAAATTTATTTCAGAAGCTGAGCAAAACGGATTTGTAAACCTTAAGGGCCACAGAACAGTCGGCGGTATGAGAGCTTCTATCTATAACGCAATGCCTATTGAAGGTGTTGAAAAGCTTGTTGAATTTATGGCTAAGTTTGAGGAGGAAAACAAATAATGTTTACTGTTAAAACTCTCAATAAAATTTCTAATGTAGGTTTATCAAAATTCGACGAGGCTAAATACACAATTGACGACAGTGCGCAGTCACCTGACGCAATTATGGTAAGAAGTGCGGCTATGCACGATATGGAAATGCCGTCATCACTTCTCGCAATCGCAAGAGCAGGCGCAGGCGTAAACAACATTCCTATTCCAAAATGCACAGACCTCGGCATTGCAGTATTTAACACTCCGGGTGCTAATGCAAACGCCGTTAAGGAGCTTGTAATTTGCGGTTTACTCCTTTCAAGCCGTAAGGTAACTAAAGCTATTGATTGGTGCAAAACCATTAAAGACGAGGGCGACAACGTAGGCAAAACAGTCGAAAAGGGCAAGAGCGCATTTGCAGGTCCTGAAATCAAGGGTAAAACACTTGCAGTAATCGGTCTTGGAGCTATCGGTCGCCTTGTTGCCGAAGCCGCAGTTGACCTTGGTATGAACGTTATCGGTTATGACCCATTCTTGCCGGCAGGTACTGCTCTTAAAGCAGGGATAACAGTCAACAACAATCTTGACGAAATTTTCCCTGTCGCTGATTATATCACCCTTCACGTACCGCTTACAGACGATACAAGAAAAATGATTTGCACAGAGTCTATTGATAAAATGAAAAACACAGTCAGAGTTCTCAACTTTGCACGTGGTGACCTTGCTGATTCGCAGGCAATAGTTGACGCTCTTGAAGAAGGAAAAATGGCGGCTTATGTTACGGATTTCCCATCAGCTGATATTATCGGCATTGACGGAGTTATCGCAATGCCTCACCTTGGTGCAAGCACTCCTGAAAGCGAAGAAAACTGCGCTTCAATGGGTGCTGATGAGCTTATTGATTACCTTGAAAACGGAAACATTAAAAATTCAGTAAACCTCCCTGCTGTTTCAATGGCAAAATCGGGTGTTTCAAGAATTACCGTTATTCATAAGAATCAGCCGAATATGATTGCGACAATTACAGATACAATCAGCCGTGACGGAATTAATATTGCGTCATTTGAGGATAAAAACAGAGGCGAAACTGCTTACTCAATTATTGATGTTGACGAAACCCCTGCTCAAAAGGTGCTTGACGATATAACAGCAATTAACGGTGTAATCAAAGTTAGGTCTATTTACTAAAACATATTTAATAACAGCATAGTAAAGCGGACAGTTCACAACGAACTGTCCGCTTTTTACTATATTCTTTAAATTATTTCACCGAAAATCTAAATTCAGTTGTTGTCTTAAATTCCTCGTTTGGCTCAACAAACTTAAATGGGAAATTGGAATGATTAACAGAATCAGGATAGAACTGAGTTTCAAGTGCAACGCCACGGCGGAAAGTCACTTTAGAATTGCCCTTTCCCGGATTGCCGTCCTTTGCAAGCCAACCGCCGCAATAAACCTGAATTCCGACAAGGTCGGTATAAACCTGCATCTGCCTGCCCGATGCTTCATCATAAAGCACAGCCGCCTGCGTAAGTTCGCCGAGTTTTTTATCATAAAGGCAGTAGTTATTATCATAGCCTATGCCCTCAATAATCGTCCTGAAAGGCTCATCAATTTTATCGCCGATTTTATGCAAGGTTCTGAAATCCATCATAGTGCCCTCAACCAAACCAAGCTCGCCGGTGGGAAGCTGGGTATCGTCGGTTTCGGTAAATTTATCGGCATTAACCTGCAAATATTCGTCTTCAACAGTTTTTGAACTGTCTGCTGAAAGATTGAAATATGCGTGATTTGTCGGATTTGCAACCGTCTTTTTATCAGATAAAACAAAATATTCGATTTTGAGAGTATTGCTGTCATCGAATGTATATTTAACGTTCATTGTGAAATTGCCGGGAAATCCGTCCTGCATATCGGGTGAGAAGAAAGAAAATACAACAAAATCGTTGCCTGTTTCCTTAACCTCCCAAATATTAAAACTGAAACGACCGCCTCCGTGGAGAGTCCAAGTGCCTTGATTTTTAGGAGTGTTATACTCCACACCGTCCATAGAAAACTTTGCATCACGTATTCTGTTAGCATATCTGCCGACTACAAGACCCTGATATCCGAGGTCGGGATTAAGATAATTATTAACATCGTCAAAGCCCAAAACAACATCGCCGAGCTTGCCGTTTCTGTCAGGTACATTAATAGAATGAATACCTGCGCCGAGAGTCATAAGCTCAACAAATGCGCCGTTTTTATTAGTGATTTTATAAATATCAACATCGCCCTTGCCGTCAAGCTTTCCAAAAAATCTTTTTTCAATACTCATAATTTTACCTCTCTTTACTTTCTCTTATCCTTTATATAAAGACCTTAAAAGCACAATTTCTTTAGCATAGCCGTCAATATCATTCGGCGTTTCAAGATAAAACGGAAGGTTTTTAAGGCTTGGATGATTAATAATTCTTTCCATAGCGTCCTTGCCGATATAACCCTCGCCGATTTTCTCGTGCCTGTCCTTATGGGCGCCAAGCGGATTTTTAGAATCATTGAGATGTATTGCCTTGAGCCTGTCAAGACCGATTACCTTATCAAATTCCTCCAAAACGCCGTCAAGATTATTAACTACGTCATAGCCGGCATCATTAACATGGCACGTATCAAGGCAAACGCCGACTTTATCATCAAGCTCCACCTTATCAATAATTGCACGAAGTTCCTCAAAGCTTCTGCCAATCTCCGTTCCCTTGCCTGCCATGGTTTCAAGCAAAACAGTGGTAGTCATTTCAGGGAAAAGCACCTTATTAAGTGCCTCGGCTATAAGGTCAATTCCGACCTCTGCACCCTGACCCGTATGAGAACCCGGATGGAAATTATAAAGCTGATGAGGAGTATATTCCATTCTTTTTAAATCATCTAAAAATGTGTTTCTTGCAAACTCCCTTGTTTCAGGCTTAGCCGAGCAAAGATTAAGCGTATAAGGCGCATGGGCCAAAATTACGGGAAAATCATTTTCTTCCATAAGTTTTAAAAACTCATTCACGTCATTTTCGTCAATAGCCTTTGCACTTCCACCCCTCGGATTACGTGTAAAAAACTGAAAAGTGTTAGCGCCTATTTCCACAGCTTGCTTAAGCATCGCCGTATATCCTTTAGAAGCACTCAAATGTGCGCCAATAGTCAACATAATATTACCTACTTTTTATTATTTTCTTTCTTAATATCTTCTTCAGCCTTGCCTGACATAATATATTCAAGCAAATCGGCAACACAGCCCTTGTTGCAATGGCAAGCCTCAAATTTACAAATATTATGTATAGGTGCGGGAGCTTGACCTGCACAGGCGGGAAGCCCAACTGTTTTGAGCATATCCCAGTCATTATAATAATCCCCGATTGCCGCAACATGGCTTTTATCTATGCCGAGCATATCTGCAAGTTTCATAATGCCAACACCCTTATGAGTGCCTTTTTGAAGCATTTCAATCGTGCAAACAGATGAGGACATAAAGTTAGCGTCGGGGTTTTCGTTTTCGTCAATAAATTTTTGAAGCGACTTAATTGTAAATGGATTGGACCAAAAAATAACCTTCATCCAGCCGTCTTTCGGTACATCGTCAATAGATTTAACCACTTCAAAATGAGCCTTGTCAAAATGCATTGTTGCACTTGCAAAAAGTCCGTTTTTAACAATATAAACATAATCGTCAAAATAAATTCCTATATCAACACTTTTAAAAAGCTTGTTATATTCTTTTTCAACATGCTTTACAAAGTCACGTCCTTTTTCTCCGATTGTGCTTCGCCAAAGCATTTTCTTTTCCTTATAATCATAAAGCCCTGCACCGTTTAAAACAACGGCAGGCTGATTAGGCGTTATTCTGTTATAATTCCTTTCAAGGCTTGACTGAAGCCTACCTGAAGCAAGAGTGAAATTACCGCCTAAATCGGTGAATTTTTTAATTGCATCATAATTTCTTTTTGGCAGCTTGCGGATTTTATTATTAAGCGTACCGTCGATATCCGATACCACAAGCCAATTTTCAAAAGTTTTTTCCATCCTAAATCCTCACGGTGTTATTGTTTTCTTTCAAGCTCTGCCAAAAAATCAGTAAAATAATCAGGCAAAGGTGAAGTAAAGTGCAAATATTCATTCGTTCTCGGATGAACAAAGCCAATCTCGCCTGCGTGAAGGCATTGACCTGAAAGCTTGGTGATAACCTTTTTAGGCCCGTAAACGCTGTCGCCTGCAAGCGGATGACCGAGATAAGCCATATGAACTCTTATTTGATGAGTTCTTCCCGTTTCGAGTATGCACTTTATATGAGTAAAATTTCCGAAACGCTTCAAAACTTCATAATGAGTGATTGCGTTTCTTGAATTTTTGTAAACTACAGCCATACGCTTTCTATCCTTAGGACTTCTGCCGATAGGCTCGTTTACCGTTCCCTTATCCTCTTTAATATTTCCGTATACAACTGCCTGATATGCACGATAAAAGGAATGTTCTTTAATCTGTTTTGCAAGATGCAAATGGGAAAAATCGTTTTTTGCTACTATTAAAAGCCCCGAAGTATCCTTATCAATTCTATGAACTATTCCGGGACGTATTACACCGTTAATACCGCTTAAGCTGTTGCCGCAATGATATAAAAGTGCATTAACAAGCGTGCCCTCATAATTACCGGGAGCGGGGTGAACAACCATTCCCTTAGGCTTATTAACAACTAAAAGGTCGCCGTCCTCATACACTATATCAAGCGGTATATTTTCAGCCTTTGTTTCAAGCACACGAGGCTTTGGCACATTCACGCTGATTTCATCGCCCGCCTTGCATTTATAGCTTTTTTGAGCGATTTTGTCAAACACGAACACATTGCCGTTTTCGATAAGCTTTGATATCATACTTCTTGTTAAAAAATCAATATTTTCAGCTAAAAACTTATCTATCCTGACGCCTGAAAATTCATTTGAAACAGATAAATCAATTTTTTGGCTCATCCTTGTTCTCCTTTTTAAATATATCAAAAACAAGGTAAGCCATAAGACTTATCGTTCCCAATGTTACTGCGCAATCCGCTATATTAAACACTGCAAAATTAACAAAGGTCGGATTAATAAAATCAATTACATAGCCAAGATAAATCCTGTCTATCAAATTGCCTATTGCACCCGACACTATAACTCCGAGTGACCAAAAAAGCCAAAGGTTGTTTTGCCCCTTGCCCTTATACATATATAATATGCAAAACAGAAGAACAACAGCGGTCAGTGCTACAAAAAACCAACGTCCCCCGTCAAACATAGAAAAAGCAACTCCTGTATTTTGAGCATAAACGAACTCAACTACACCTTTAATAAACGGCTTTGCGCCTTTACCGTAAAGGTAGGCTTTTGCAAAATATTTAGTTATTTGATCAATGGCAACAATTATCACAATCATAACCGTACACCATATTTTTTTATTTTTTAACTTCACAAAACCTCTCCGTTTTATAGCAAATCAGGCACACATCATTTTTGGTGTGTGCCTATTAAAAATATTTATAATGAAAGTTCCTTCATTACTTGCGAACAATGAGCGCAAAGAGTTGGATGGTTTGCATCCTGACCTACTGTATATGAGAACTTCCAGCAACGTTCGCACTTTTCACCGTCAGCCTTAGAAACTGTTATGCTCAAGCCCTCAACATCGCCTTTAACCTCGCCCTCGCCTTTTTCAACGCTTACGCCGGAGGTAATAAAGATTTCAGGAAGCTGAGCTTCAACACTCTTCAAGAAGTCATAAAGCTCACCGTCTGCATAAAGAGAAACCTTTGCCTCAAGCGGCTTGCCGATAATCTTTTCGTTTCTTGCAAGTTCGAGCGCCTTTTGAACGTCAAATCTTACTGCATGAATTCTGTCCCACTTAGCAATGAAATCACTGTCTGCCTCTATAAAATCAGGCTGAGGAATTTCATTAAAGAGCGGCGATTCACCGTTTCTGCTCTTATCATGAGGCATTGACTGCCAAATTTCATCAGCAGTAAATGCAAGAATCGGAGTAAGAACAAGAGTAAGAGCATCAAGCACCTTATAAAGAACTGTTTGAGCTGCACGTCTTGTCTTGCTCTGCGGAGCAGATGTATAAAGTCTATCCTTAAGAACATCAAAGTAGAAGTTACTCATTTCAACTACGCAGAAATTATGGAGCGAATGAGCTGCTGTATGATAATCATAAACCTCAAATGCATCTCTTGCAATCTTAATAACCTCGTCAAGCTTCATAAGAGCATACTTATCAAGCTCCTCAAGCTCATCATTTGAAACCATATCTTTATCCGGGTCAAAATCATAGAGGTTTGAAAGGCAATATCTTGCCGTATTACGAAGCTTACGGTAGTTATCTGAAATCTGTTTCAAAATTTCAGGGCTGATACGAATATCTGCATGATAATCGGCACTTGCAACCCAAAGACGAAGAATATCTGCGCCGTATTTGCTGATAATTTCCTGCGGAGCAATACCGTTACCGAGTGACTTAGACATTTTTTTGCCTTCGCCGTCAACAGTCCAGCCGTGAGTAATAATTTGCTTATACGGAGCGCCGTGGCCGCCTGCAACAGAAGTAAGAAGTGATGATTGGAACCAACCTCTGTATTGGTCAGCACCCTCAAGATATACGTCAGCAGGAACCTTGAGGTATTTTCTCCTTGCGCAAACTGCAGCGTGGGAAGAACCTGAATCGAACCAAACATCCATAATATCCTTTTCTTTATCAAATCCCTTAGCACTGCCGCAATGAGGACATTTGAAGCCTTCGGGAAGGAAATATTCTGTATCGTGAGCAAACCAAGCATCACTGCCTTCTTCGCCGAAAATCTTTGAAACCTTCATCATAATATCGTTATCAATGATTTCCTTGCCGCAATCTTGGCAATATACAACAGGGATTGGAACGCCCCATTTTCTCTGACGTGAAATACACCAGTCAGCTCGTTCCTTAACCATTGACTGCAAACGGTCCTTACCCCATTCAGGGAACCATTTAACGTCCTCCGCAGCCTTAACAGCGTCATCCTTAAAATCATCAACAGAGCAAAACCACTGGCTTGTAGCTCTGAAAATAACAGGCTTATGACATCTCCAGCAATGCGGATATTGGTGTTCGATTTTCTTAAGTGCAAAAAGAGCACCGATTTTTTCAAGATGAAGTGCAATAGGCTTGTTAGCCTCTTCGGTTGTTAAGCCTGCAAACATACCCGCTTCCTCAGTGAGCCTGCCCTTAGCGTCAACAGGAACAATGATAGGAATTTCAGGATAATTTTTACAAACTACAAAGTCCTCAATACCGTGACCCGGTGCAGTGTGAACGCAACCCGTACCGCTTTCAAGAGTAACGTGGTCGCCGACAATAACAAGAGATGTGCGGTCAATAAACGGATGCTGAGTTTTCATATATTCAAGCTCTGAGCCTTTAATAACGCCGAGAGTTTCATAATCGCTTACGCCCTTTGCCTCCATAGCGGATGCGGCAAGGTCGGTAGCCATTACATAATATTCGTCACCGGACTTAATAAGTGAATATTCAAAATCAGGGCCTACGCAAATTGCAACGTTAGCAGGAAGAGTCCATGTTGTTGTTGTCCAAATTACAAAATATGTTTTGCTCAAATCAGCGCCCATAGCAGTAAGCTTGCCAAGGTCATCGGTTACATTAAACTTAACATAGATTGAATGACAAGGGTCCTCGGCATATTCAATTTCAGCCTCTGCAAGAGCGGTATTACAATCAGGGCACCAATAAACCGGCTTTAATCCCTTGTAAATATAGCCCTTGTTTGCCATTGTTGCAAACACCTTGATTTGTTCTTCTTCAAATTCCTTTTTAAGGGTAATATAAGGATTATCCCATTCACCGATAACACCAAGGCGCTTAAAAGATTCTCTTTGAATATCAACAAAACCAAGTGCCGTATCACGGCAAATCTTGCGAAGTTCAAGGTCTGAAATATTAGTTTCGGCACTGATACCTGCTTTCTTTCTTGCGGCAAGCTCAGTCGGAAGACCGTGAGTATCCCAACCCGGAACATAAGGTGACTTAAAGCCTGTCATATTCTTATATCTGACAATAAAGTCCTTAAGTGTTTTATTAAGAGCATGGCCGATATGGATATCGCCGTTAGCATACGGAGGGCCGTCGTGCAAAACGAAAAGCGGCTTGCCGTCATTATGGTCCATAAGCTTCTTGTATTGGTCATTTGCTTCCCAGCGTGCCAAAAATTCAGGCTCTCTTTTAGGCAAGCCTGCACGCATAGGAAAATCGGTTTTTGGTAAATTTAATGTTTGATTATAATCCATTATTTTAACTCCTTGATAGGTTTATTTTTTCTTTTTAAAAAATCCTTTGAATTTTTTATTATCCTCTTCGTCCTCATCGTCATCATCTTCGGGAACAAGAGAAATTGTTTCGTCTGTATTGTGAGGGTCCTCACGGTTTACGTGAAAGTAATTTTCAAAAGGCTGTGGCTTTTCCTCAATCTCCGGCTCGTCATTGATTTCAGGAATAGCGCTTGCTTCTTCAATCGGAGTAATTTCATCGCTTGAAAATGCGTCAACAGCAGCTTTAGCCTCTTCCTCAGAGAAAGCCTCCGGCTCTTCGAAATGTTCATCCTCAATCTCATCAAGAGTGCCGATTGACTTTTTATCTCCGCTTTCTATTTCCTCAATAATTTCGTCAACAGCATCATTCTCGATGTCTTTTGCAGTTTCTTCTGCACTTTCATTTTCTTCTACGGCTTCAGGTTCATTTTTATCGTCGTCTTGAGCTGATTCTTGAATGTTTTCAGCAGGAACTTCAGAAGTTTCTTCAGCCTCATCTGTTTCTTTTTCGATTTCTTCATCTGCTGCCTTTTCCTCCTCAATCTCGATCGTTTTGGCCTCTTCAATCACCTTGTCGACATTGTCAGCCTTTGAAAGCTCGTCAATGGAAGAATATATATCGTTTAATTCATTTTCAATGTTTTCCTCGTCTGCCTGAGCTTTGGCAATATTCACATTTTCATTCATATTTTTAATAGCCTCAAGCTGCTTTTCATAAAGAGAAATGAGGTTCTCCTTAAATGACTTAGACTGAGCATTAAGCTTTTCAACAAGTTCCTTTTGGCTTTCCTTTTCAGCATTAGTCTTGCTGATAAGTTCATGAGAAAGCGATTTGGCTTTTTCAAGAACATCACGAGCCACAACCTTTGCTCCTTCAACAGCGTCGATTGCTTTCTTTTCAGCCTCGTCAACAATTTCGCCTGCTGCCTTTTCCTTTTCATTGGTGAGGTTAGCAACATAATCCCTTGCACTTGAAATAATCTTATCTGCCTTTTCCTTAGCGTCAACAACAGTCTTTTGAGCTGTCTTTGCACTTTCTTCAAGCGACTGAGCTGCCTTTTGCTTTGTGTCGTTCATAAGCTTATCGGCTGTCTTTTGAGCGGCAATAAGTGCATTTTTAATAGTGTCCTCGTCCGCTCTGTATTCCTCTATTCTGTTTGCAAGGATTTCCATTTTACGATAAAGCTCTTTATTCTCAGCATATACAGCCTCGTAAGACTCTATAATTTCAAGTAAAAGCTCATTAACCTCATTTCTGTCATATCCGCCGCCGTCAACGGTAGATATCTTCTTTTGACGAATTTGACTTGGTGTAATCATTATATTCTTCCTCCAAAATTGTATTTAATTTCATCACTTACATAAACATACCGTTATTTTCAAGTTCATCTATTAAATCGCCCATAACATCAACATTATAAGGGGTAATAATATATGTACTGTTTGCAACACGCTTAATTTGGCCGTCGCTTGCATAAGCCGCACCGCTTAAAAAGTCGAGAAGCCTGCGTGCAACATCACGGTTTGTGCTTTCAAGATTTAAAACAATAGTTCTCTTTTCATTAAGGTTGTCAGCAATTGTTGCCGCCTCCTCAAATCTTTCGGGTTTAACAAGAACAACCTGAAGTTGGGTAGTTGTATGAATATTAACAACCTTATCGCTGTCGTGCCTTTTTATTCGTGGGCGCTCGGAAAAACGTTCCTCTCTATCCGAGCTGTCACGTCTGGAAAATCTATCTCTCGCAGGAGGAGCAATTCCTATTGAATTGTCTTTTTTATCATCCTCATAAAAATCATCGTATTCATCATCGTCACTTTCGGTAACGATTTCTTTAATCTTATCAAAAAAGCTCATATTCTTCTCTCTCCCTTTAAAAATATTTTCTTGCGCCGAAAATGGCAGAGCCTACTCTTACAATATTAGAACCGTTTTTAACTGCAGCTTCATAATCGTGGCTCATACCCATTGATAAAATATCCATATCTACATTATTAATCTTTTTATTCTTAATGTCAATGAAAGTTTGATACATTGACTCAAAATACTTTGAAACCTCTGCCTCACTGTCACATATCGGCGGAATAGTCATAAGACCTTTTATCTTAATATTCTCCATTTCGGAAACCTCGGCTATTAAATCATTAAGCCCTTCAAGGAAAATTCCGCTTTTTGACTCTTCTTTGCCGACGTTTACTTCAAGCAAAATATTTGTTGTAATTTCCTTCTTTGAAGAAATTTTGCTGATTTCCTTTGCAAGATGAACGCTGTCAACAGATTCAATCATATCAACCTCGCCGACAATCTGCTTAACCTTATTAGTTTGCAAATGACCGATAAGGTGCTTTTCAACCCCGTTCAAATGAAGTTCGTCCTTTTTACCTAAAAATTCTTGAACTCTGTTTTCGCCTATAAGGTCTGCACCCAAGTCGAGAACCTTATTAATATAAAAACTTTCAACTGTTTTGGTAACAGCCATAAGTCTTACATCATCGGGATTTCTGCCGGCTTTGATTGCGGTTTCCTTAACATCAGACAAAACCTTTTTATAATTATCCTGCACCGACTGTATTCTTGCCTCATCAGGTATAAACTTTTCCATCATGTAAATCCTTTCCTTGCGTAATTATTTGGTCATATAAACGAATTGAATTTTCATCCTCAGGAGTGTATTCAAACACAACATAATCCTTGGTTGAATAAATAACCTTACCTGTTCTGCTTTCAACCTGGTTTGCAACAAGGGCATAAACTGTTTTTTCACCCTTGTCATTAATATGTATCGCTGAGGAAGGCACCTTAAATCCGGTGTATTCGTTAAATCTGATTTCTATATTTTCAAGCCGCATTGATGCAAGCTCACTGTCCATCTCGCTTGAACGAAGAATAAGCACAGCTTCCTTAACCCCAAGGTCAAGCGTTGCACCGCTGACAACCTCACATTCAATAACCTTATCGCTGTCCTTAAGCGCAACATTCAATATATCGCCGTTTTCAATCCCTTTAACCTCGTCTGCGCTTACCTTGCAGGCAAAATACCATTCATAATCGGTAATCAACTTGCCGAGACTGTCTGTTTTTTTCGCTTTCTTAGCCTGAGCAATATATTTATCAAGCGTATTAACGTCAAGCTTGTCTATATTTTTATAATCAAAAGCCGTTTCGCATCCGTCACTGTATGATGAAAAAATGCCCGACTCCTTAGTGCTTACATATCCTGTTGGCTTGCACGATTCAAGATTGATTGCATTAAGCTTTTGCTCAAGGCCTTGCTTAACCGTGCTGAAATCAATATCCTCGCCGATTATCATTTGGCGCCTTGTCAGCTTATCGTTAAGGTCAAGCGCCGCAGACTGAACAGCCGAAAAGTTATTACTTGAAGAAGAACGAATATAATCGTTTACGTCATTTATGACATCGCTGTCTATCTGCTCAACGTCAGTCGCCGTACCTGCCGACTTGCTTTCCAAATTTATATAATAATCCAACCGGCTTTGCAAATCAAGAGCACTTGAATAGCTTTTTGCATTATCGCTGTTTGAAAAAACCATAGCGATATTTCCGCCGACCTTTACCTTTTCCCCGTCATTAACACACGCAACGGTCACACCGCTTGAATTTCCCTCAACCGTGTGTTCATCACGAATAACCAAAGCTTTTTTATCAAGCGTTTGATAAACCGTTGATTTGACAGCCGTAACCGTTTGAATGTCAACGTGGGTTGCACTGTAGCACTCGGCAATAATGTATGCGGCAATCGCAATAAGCACTACCGCAATAACAATAACGTCTTTAGATATATACTTAGAAGCATTATTCACTTTTTTTGCCTTTTCTTCAGCCATTTAAAAAGTCCTCGCATTTATCTATAACTGTTTTAGCAGCACTGCCTTTTAACTTATCCATAGAAATAAAAACAGCGCCCTGCCGTCTTTTGAACCATGTAATCTGCCTTTTTGCATATCGGCGGCTTTCCTGCTTAAGCTTTTGTGCACATTCTTCAAGAGAAGCTTCGCCGTTTAAATATCTTGCAAGCTCCTTATGACCTATCGCCTGAGCACACGTTTTTTGACATTTGCCCTGCATGGCACGAGCCTCATCTAAAAGTCCGTTTTCAAGCATTTTATCAACTCTTAAATTAATCCTGTCATAAAGCGTTTGCCTGTTTTCGTATTGAAGAACGAAATAAAGAAAATCATATGGGCTTTTCTCTTTTTGTGAATTTTCGTTTTGTTCTGTTTTTGAACTTCCCAAATAGTGAAGTTCCAGCGCACGAACAACTCGCTTTTTATTATTTTTATGTATATTCTCAGCCGCTTTTTTGTCAACTCTTAAAAGCTCGTCGTAAAGACTGTCAACGTCACGTTTCATAAGGCTTTGCCTTAAATCCTCATCAACCTCAACATCCTCAAAGCTGATATTATCGACAAGGCTGTCAATAAAAAGCCCTGTTCCGCCGACAACTATCGGCACCTTACCTCTTGAAATGATATCATCTATTTTTTCCTTTGCAAGAGTGCACCACCGGGCAACACTGAATTTTTTATCATTATCAAGAAATTCAACAAGATGGTGCGGCGCCTGCGACTTTTCATCATCTGTCGGTGCGGCGGTAGCTATCGGCATATTTTTATAAACCTGCATTGAATCCGCAGAAATTATTTCGCCGCCGATTGCCCTCGCAACCTCTATTCCCAGCCCAGTTTTGCAAGAAGCCGTAGGGCCTGCAATTATAATCACCTTATTCATAATCAAGTCACTCTGCCAAATTGCTTTTCAATATCATATTTACTCATTTTTATAAACACGGGTCTGCCGTGAGGGCAAAAGCGAATATTAGGCATTGAAAGAAGTTTTTTAACAAACATTTCCTGCTCCTGCCTTGAAGTATAATCGCCTGCCTTAACAGCGCCACGGCAAGAAGCGGAATGATATATCCAATCAATTTTATCAGGCAGAATATCCGTTTTATGTTCAAGAAGCTTCTGTGCAATTTCAAGCATCAAATCCTTAACGCTGTCGCCGTCAACAAGACTCGGTATTGCACGAACAATAATTTGACTTTCGCCGAATTCCTCAAGTTCGAAACCGCACTTCTTAATAAGCTCGACATTTTCGCTTATTGCAATAAATTCGTCCTTTGTAAGATTAACAACAACAGGCGCTAAAAGCATTTGCGTTTCAACAGTTGCCTGTGCTTTAAATCGCTCAAAATTCATTCTTTCATGAGCGGCATGCTTGTCAATAAAATAAAGCTCGTTTTCTATTTCAACAATCAAATATGTTTTAAAAGCTTCGCCAATCAGCTTGAAATTAGGAATAACGTTTTCATTATCCTTTTCGTCGGTAATTACTACCTTTTCAATATCCCGCTCCTTAGGCGCATCTTTGCTTTTAGCAGTTGAAATTTCCTCAGGTTCTTCATATTCGATATTTATATCTACCCTTGGCTTAGGCTTTTCATCTCTTGCAATTTTATATTCAGGCTTCGGCGCTTCAACCTGCCAAAAATCCTCTCTCGGCTTAGTCTTAATAACCTGCTGAGAGGGCGGCTCGTCCTTCTTTTTAAAGAAATCAAATTTCGCCTGAAACGATTTATTATCATTATTTTGATAAACGTTTTTAGACTCTTGCCGATAAATCGGATTTTCTTTAAACTCAACCTCTTTAACGGTCCTGTCATTTTCAATTGCCGTTTTAACTGCGTAATAAACAAGGTCAAATATCGGCTTTTCATTAGCAAACCTGACCTCTGTTTTAGCCGGGTGAACATTTACGTCAACCTGCGCAGGGTTAAGCTCGATATTAAGCACACAAGCAGGAAAGCGACCCACCATAATTGTGTTTTTATAAGCCTGTTCAAGCGCCGCCATAGCGGTTTTCGACTTAACAATACGGTTGTTGATATAAAAATACTGACCTGCTCTGCTTTTTCTTGAAGCAGTCGGCTTTGAAACAAAGCCCGTAATCCTCATATCGTTAAAGGAATAGTCAACGCTCATTAAACTGTCGCTCATTTCCTTACCCAAAACCGAATAAACAGTCGATTTTAAATCTCCGTTACCTGAGGTAATAAGAATTTGCTTGCCGTCACGAATAAATCTAAACGATATTTCCGGATGAGATATTGCCATTCTGTCAACAATTCCGGCAACCTGATTGCCCTCGGTAACGTCTTTTTTCAAAAACTTCATTCTTGCAGGGGTGTTAAAGAAAATATCACGAACCACAATAGTAGTGCCGTTAGGGCAACCTGCGTCGTCAAACTCAAGCTCCTCGCCGCCTGCAATTTCATATCTTGTGCCGATTTCTTCATTCTCGGCTTTAGTCAATAATTCAACCTTGGAAACGGCAGAAATAGAAGCCATAGCCTCGCCTCTAAAGCCGAGAGTTGCGATTGAATTTAAGTCGTCTTTTTTTGAAATTTTGCTTGTAGCATGAGAAATAAATACCTTTCTCACATCATCTCTTTCAATTCCGCAGCCGTCATCTGTAATTCTTATATACGTTGAACCGCCGTTTTTAATTTCAAGAGTGATATTTTTCGCCCCTGCATCAAGCGAATTTTCAATCATTTCTTTAACAACGCTTGAAGGACGTTCAACAACTTCGCCTGCTGCTATAAGTTGATATATTTCTTTTGGTAAAATATTAATTCTTGCCATTAAATCGCCCTCCTTTTTGTTAAAATTTATTCAAGTTCCTGCGCCTTTTGCTTCAAATCAAACAACGTTTGAAGCGCATCCATAGGCGTGATTGAATTTATATCAGTTGCTTTAAGTATTTCAAGTATCTCATCAGTGCCCTGAGCGGTAAAATTATATTGAATGTCGCTTTGACCTTCATCTTCAATCTCGTTTTCAGCCGCAAACTCAATAGGAGTTGAATTTGCCTCAAGTTCCTTAAGTATAACCTTTGCACGCTTAACCACGCTGTCGGGAACACCCGCAAGCTTAGCAACCTCAATACCGAAGCTTTGGTCCGCTCCGCCCTTAACAATCTTTCTTAAAAATGTTATATCGTCGCCACGCTTTTTAACTGCTATCGAATAATTCTTAACTCCGTCAAGAAGCCCCTCCATAACAGTAAGCTCGTGATAATGCGTCGCAAAAAGAGATTTCGCACCGAGCGTTTTTTTCTTGCAAACAAATTCGAGTACCGCTCTTGCTATACTCATTCCGTCAAAAGTAGAGGTACCACGTCCGATTTCATCAAGAATAATAAGCGAACGGCTTGTTGCATTTTTAAGTATCTCGGCAACCTCATTCATTTCAACCATAAATGTTGACTGACCTGTTGCAAGGTCATCACTCGCACCTACTCTTGTATAAATTGCATCAACAATTCCGATTTGTGCGCTTTTAGCCGGAACAAATGAACCTATTTGCGCCAAAAGAGTGATAAGTGCAATCTGCCTCATATATGTTGACTTACCTGCCATATTAGGACCGGTAATTATTTCGCATCTGTTTTCATCAAGGTCAAGCTTAGCATCGTTCGGAACAAAAGGTGTATCTTCTAAAAGTGCCTCAACAACCGGATGCCTGCCGTCTTTAATATTGATTGTGCCGTCATTTGTAATTTGAGGGCAAACGTAATTATTATTAACCGCAACCTCGGAAAGAGAAGCCAAAACATCAAGCGTTGCAAGCGCACGTGCTGTTTTTTGAAGCCTTTTAACCTCGTTTGAAATGCTCTCTCTTATTTTGCAAAGCATTTGATATTCAAGCGCAATGCATCTCTCCTTTGCGCCGATAATTTTGCCCTCTAAATCCTTAAGTTCCTGGGTAATATATCTTTCGCAATTTGTGAGCGTTTGCTTTCTTATATAAGTTTCGGGAACTAAATCCTTATACGAATTTGTAACCTCGATATAGTAGCCGAAAACCTTGTTATATCCGACTTTGAGCTTAGGTATACCTGTAAGTTCTCTCTGCTCGTTTTCAATAGATGCGATTATGCCTGCGCCATCGTTCATTATTGATTTAAGCTCATCAATATCCTTATCAAAGCCCTCTTTAATCATACCTCCCTCACGAACGGTAAACGGAGGTTCGTCAACAATTGCGCTGTCAATAAGACTTCTTATATCCTCAAGTAAATCAATATCGTTATAAACCGCTTTTAAAAGATACGACGAAGAATCAGCAAGCTTAGCCTTAATTGACGGAAGCTTTTCAAGCGTTGACTGAAGCGATTTAAGTTCCTTTGCATTGGCAGTTGAATAAACAATTCTTGTAAGCAGTCTCTCAATATCGCTGACACCCGTAAGCGCCTGCCTGATTTCATCACGAAGAATAGGATTATCGCAAAGTTCGCCTACTGCATTTTGGCGCTTGGTGATTTTTGCGATAGACATAAGCGGCCTTTCAAGCCACGAACGAATCATTCTTTTACCTGCTGCCGTTTTAGTTTTATCAATAACCCACAAAAGCGAATGCCTTTTGTCACCCGTCATCATAGACTTTGTAAGCTCAAGATTGCGCCTTGCCGACATATCAAGCTTCATATACTTTTCAGTGTCGTACATTTCAAGCTCACTCGGTGCTTCAATCTCGTCTTTCTTTTGAGTGTCCTTAAGATAAAGAATAACAGCGCCGAGAGCGCAAACAGCAATTTCATTTTCGCTGACATTAAGCTCTTCAATCTCGGCAGCATTCAAATTCTCATTAATAAGCTTTAATGCCGTTTCATAATCAAACTTGTCTGCGCTGACAACTTCAAGATGAGCGTCAACCCTTTTTGTGTAGCTGTCAAGAAGCGACATATCAAAGCCGTCGTTATTAACAATAATCTCACGAGGAGTATATGTATAAAGTTCATTTAAAATTTGCCTTTGAATAGGTGCGGTATTGAGAGAGGTAATATGGAACTCACCTGTTGAAATATCGGCAAAGCACAAGCCCGCCTTTGTTCTGTCCTCATTTTTATAAATAGCACAAAGATAGTTGTTAGCACCGTCGTCAAGCATATTGCTCTCAATTACCGTACCCGGAGTCATGACTCTTATGACATCTCTTTTAACAAGCCCTGTTGCCTTGCTTGGGTCCTCAGTCTGCTCACAAATAGCAACCTTATGACCGTGGCTTACAAGCTTTGCAATATAGTTATCTGCGCTGTGAAACGGCACTCCGCACATAGGAGCACGTTCCTCCTGACCGCAATCCTTGCCCGTAAGCACCAAATCAAGCTCTGATGAAGCAAGCTTGGCATCGTCAAAAAACATCTCATAAAAATCACCGACACGGAAGAACAAAATTGTATCGGGATATTTACTTTTCACCTCAAAATATTGCGCCATCATAGGTGACAGCTTACTATCCTTTTTAGCCATTTTTGTTCCTCCTTTTTTTAAGTGATTTTTGTTTTGTGCAAAATCGCACTAAATAATTTTAATTAGTGACAGCCACCGCAGGTTGAGCAGTTATGTGTGCAAGCGTCCTGTGCCGGAAGCTCACATGTTTCTGCGTCCTGACCGTCAAAGAAAAGACCGATCATACCGCTGATATACTGAGCCATCTTTTCCATTTCAGATGCAGCGGCAGAATAGTTTTGCATATTTTCGCCTGCCATAATTTCAGTATAAAGCTTCTGATAATCGTCCTGAAGTTCCTTAATTCTGTCTTGTGATGCTTCCTCTCCTTTTTCAGCCTCCTGCTGATATTTAAGAGAGATAAGCTGCATCTCCTGCATTTGCTGCTGGAGTGATTCGTCTGCATCATTTGCCTTTGCAGCAACCTGAAGAGCGACAAAACGCTCGTCCTTCTGAATTTCTTTGCCTAATTCTCTGAGTGCTGATTCAATACTCATATTTGTTTCTCCTTTACTAATTCGCCCCTCATAACAAACGTAAGCGGTTCGATTACTTTAATGTTTTGAAAGGTTCCGATAAGGCTTTCGTCACCCTCAAATTCTATAATCAAATTGCCGTCATTTCTTGCGGCAATATAATTATCTCCCAATTTGCCCTTACCGTATACATAGCACTTATAAGTCTTGCCTTGATGAAGTTTCATTTGGCTTGCACTTATTGTTTCCTGCAAATCGGTAAGCTCCTTAAACCATCTTGACTTTTCTTCAGCCGATACAGGGTCATCCATTTTAGCTGCGGGTGTGCCCTCTCTTTTTGAATAAATAAACGTGAAAAGCTGAGTGGCGTTAATTTCCTTAACAAGTGAAAGTGTTTCCTTAAATTCCTCATATGTTTCACCCGGAAAGCCCACAATAATATCACTTGTGATTGAAAGCTCGTCGCCCATAAGCTTTCTCGCATATTTGATAAGTTCAAGATACTGTTCTCTTGTATAATGCCTGTTCATAGCTTTAAGCACTCTGTTGCTTCCGCTTTGAAAAGGAAGATGCAAATGCTCTGCCACCTTGTCGCACTGCGCCATGGTTTCAATAAGTTCCTTAGTGCAATCCTTGGGATGACTGGTCATAAACCTGATTCTGAAATCGCCGTCGATATCGTTAAGCATTCTCAAAAGATTCGCAAATGTAACTCTCGGTTCTAAATCCTTGCCGAAAGAATTAACATTTTGACCTAAAAGAGTAATTTCCTTATAACCTTGCTCAACAAGAGATTTAAACTCGGCTACGATATCCTCAACCTGCCTGCTTCTTTCCCTGCCCCTTACATAAGGCACAATGCAGTATGAGCAGAAGTTGTTGCAGCCGTACATAATCGGAAGCCACGCCTTAGCGTCATTGTCACGCCTTACGGGAATGCCCTCGGCAATGATACCGTCCGTATCGGTTATATCAAAAACTCTCTTTTTACCGGTCAATGCTCTGTAAAGAAGCTCAGGAAGCTTATGAACAACGTGAGTTCCGAAAACGAGATCAACAAACGGGAACGATTTTTTAATCTTATCCGCAATATGCTGCTGTTGCATCATACAACCGCAAAGAGCAATTACAACGTCATGATTTTCACGCTTATAGCTTTTGAGCGCACCTACATTGCCGAACACCCTGTCCTCAGCATGTTCCCTGACAGCGCAGGTATTAAAGATAATCAACTTAGCCTCAAGCCTGTTGTCTGTAAAATCATAACCCATAAGCTCAAGCATACCTTTAATTTTTTCACTGTCAGCCACATTTTGCTGGCAACCGTAAGTAACAACGCAAGCCTTCGGTTTTTCATTATACGATGCTGAAATAACAGAGCTTACCTTTTGCGTAAACTGCTTCTGCCTATCAAGCTCTTCTTGTGAAACAGTATGTGTTTTTTTATTATTCTCGCTCAATTATTCTGCCCTCGCATTCAAAAAATTCACTCGTTAAAGTGTGGCTTTTGCAAACGTGTATACACCCTCACATTATACGGAAAATATTATATCAAATATATCTACTTTAATCAATATATAATTATTAATAAAATAATAATTTTAAATAATTGATTTTTGTTTATGTTAATGATAAAATAGCACTTGTTACTATCATTTGAAGAAAGAAGAAAAGTAATTATGCTGAAAAAACGAGGAGCAGGCGTATTGCTTCACATCAGTTCAATGCCGAGCGACTACGGCGTCGGTGTTTTTGATGAAAACGTTATTCATTTTATTGACAAAATAGCGGATATGGGCTTTACATATTGGCAGGTTTTACCGTTTAATCCGATTGATGGGGCTAATTCGCCTTATTGCTCGCCCTCCGCCTTTGCGGGAAATTATATTTTTATAAATCCCAAAGGGCTTTACGATATGGGTCTTATTTGCGAGGAAGATTACAAGTCAAACATTTACGACGGCACGCCATACACGGCAGACTATGAATTTGCGGGCAAAAAAAGGCTTGAACTTTTGAAAAAAGCATTTTTAAACATAAACGACGATCTTGCAAGGCAGATTAAGGAATTTGAAATAAGCAACTCCTGGCTTACCGATTACAGCGTGTTTATGGCTGTTAAGGAAGAGGAAAATATGAAGCCTTGGTGGGAATGGAGCGACGAACACGCCCACTATTTTGAATGTATCAAGGATATATATTCTTATGAAAAATCAGCGGCATTTTGGAAATTTGTTCAATTCGTTTTCTACAAGCAATGGAATGAAATCAAGGCTTACGCAAACAAAAAAGGTGTTGCTGTTATAGGCGATATGCCAATATATGTTGCAATGGACAGCGTTGACGTTTGGTCAAATTTGCCTATGTTTTTAATAGACGAAAAAACGCTGAAGGTCGAAAAAGTAGCAGGCGTTCCGCCCGATTATTTCAGCAAAGACGGTCAGCTTTGGGGCAATCCCATCTATGATTGGAACGCTATGGAAAAGGATAATTTTTCGTGGTGGATATCAAGGATAGGTCACTCTTTAAAGCTTTATGACACCGTGAGAATTGACCATTTCAGGGCATTTGCATCTTATTGGGCAGTGCCGGCAGAGTCCAAAACGGCGAAAGTCGGCGAGTGGCTTGACGGGCCTAAAATGAAGCTTTTTAATAAGGTATTCGAAGCATATCCAAACGCTCCGATTATCGCTGAGGATTTGGGTGTTTTCGGCGATGATGTAGTCAAGCTTTTAGAGGATACGGGCTTTCCCGGAATGAAGGTTGTCCAATTCGGATTTGACCCTAATTCCGATTCCTCCCATATTCCGCACAATTCAGTTCAAAACAGCATAAATTACGTCGGCACTCATGATAACAACACTATTTTGGGCTGGCTTTGGGAAGCAAGCGACGAGGAAAGAAAATTTGCTCTTGAATATTGCGGTTTTACAGGCGACAATTGGGGTGAAGGCGGATATTACAGTCCGTCTTGCAGAAAAATTATTGAAACGGTATGGAAAAGTTCGTCAAACGTTGCAATAATTGCACTTCAGGATATGTGCGGTTTCGGCTCGGACGCAAGAATGAATATCCCCGGCGTACCTGAGAAAAATTGGAGATTCAGAACTACAAAAGAAACGATTGATAATATCGACTCATCATATTTCAAGCATATCAACTCTCTTTTCAGAAGAATGTATCCGGCATTTGACGAAAAAGAAAGTAAATAATCAAAAAAAATTGCGTGCAGGCTTAAATCCTGCACGCTTTTCATTTGCCTATTCTTTGTCACATTCGGGTTTTGGGACACACGGTGAGCAATTTTCCTTTTCATTAGGGAAAAATTGTTCAACAGGGAAATCGATTCCCTGGAATGTTTCGCAAGGATTAGACGTATTGCAGTTACATTCTCTGTCAGGGATACAATAATCATAAGCGGGAATAAGAATTTGTGCATCTCGCTCCATTTGAACTATTGAGAAAAGACCGAGAGTAACAAGAATTGCTTTTGAAGCACCGCACGACGGCATAGTATCCTCAACAGAATTAAGAATTGATTGCGGAAACGACGAGCAAACGCTTATGTTGCAGTCACAGCTGTCGCAAATATCGGTTGAAAGCACTACAGGGTCAACCGCCTGCACCTTTGCCACAGGATTTGTATATTGCGGCGCAACAGGGCAATCGGTTGCCTCGCTTACCGGATTTGAAACGAATACCTTTACATCGCCGTTAGAACCGAAAAGAATACATTTTTTATTAAATCTCGCAAAGCCGACAGCCACCTGAGGAGTTGTGCAAGGTGCTGCATAGGTATCAAAGCAAAGTTTGAAATAAAACGTAATATCAACGCTGTAAAAACCTCTGTTGAAAGGAACTTCCTCAACGTCAATGCTTACCTCTTCGATACAGCAATCTCTTGTTTTTACCGTAACAGCCTCGTCAATCAGCCTTTGGCTTTTTGAAAAAAATGTAACTCTTAAATCTTCAAGGCAATCTTTGCTCACGCAACTGTCAAAAATGCGCTTTGTGTCAATGCAAACAGCCTCATTTATGCGTCTTTCACCTGTGTCTAAGTTGAGATTATCAGGCATAAAAAAACTCCTTTATAAAATATTGAAGTAAACTTCAGTAATATTCTATGAAGGAGTTGATTTTTTGTGAACTTTTAAAATGCTATGTCAATATAATTTTTGCCTGTAACTATTGTACCGCCTACGTTATAAATAGGTGTAACTCTATAATAATTTTTTGAAAAAGCAGTTGATGATTTATCTTCAAAATTAAGATTTTGACCGTAAACAGTCGCAATTTCCTTAAACGTGCCGTTGTAAGCAGAACGTGAAACCTTATATCCTGCACTTCCGTTTAGCGAACTAAAACGAATAAGAGGCTTATTTCTTAACGAATAGCCCTTTGATTTAACGCTTGGAGTAGGAACATTTTGGCTGTAATTTTGCGAATAAAGGCAAAGCGGACTTTTCCCCGCAGAAATATTATTATCGCTTTTAATGGTGGCAAATGAGGATTCTGCCACCCTTATACCGTAACTTTTAACACCTGAAATCGAATTAGATGTAATAAGCAAATTTTTACTGCCCGGAAATGATTTGTTAAAAATTGAAATTCCGTTATTGAAAGCACCTGAAATGTTATTATTTTTAATAACATTTTTTTTGCTTGCGCAAATATTAATTCCGTTAATTCCGTCTTTAGCCGAAGAATAATCGGTCAAGGTATTAGATGAAATTTCGCTTTTATTAACGCCTGTTATGTATATTCCGTATGATTTAGATGAATTTTCTTCAACATTAATCGTATTATTATCAATCGATAAATCGCTTATTGTATAATCGCCTGCTGTAATACCCTTTTTCTTTGCCGTGTCAGAGTCGATTTTTGCACCGTAAGCATAAATGCCGTAGCTTGATTCCGCCATTTGCTTAATATTCATAACATTGCCGCTGATTAAGGTAGACGATTTCGAATTTATTTTGCCTATGCTTTTATCATTTGCAATATACATTCTTTGCGAATAAGCGCCAAAAAAATTATTAGGCAGGTATTCAAAGCAAATGCCGGAATTGACATTTGTAAATGTATTATTGATAATTTTACTGTTTTTATAGTTAAAACAGCTAATAGCCTTTTCCTGAATATTTTCAAACTTGTTATTTTCTATAACAACATTGTCAAAATATTTTGAAACAACGGCTGAACGGGTACCTATTCCCGAATAGAGATTTGAAAAGGTACAACCGCTTATAGTTACGTTTTTATTAGGTGTATCGTCAAATTCCTCAAATCCAGGGAAATGCTTTGAATCGTGCAAAATATCAAGCTGAATTGCCTCACAGGAATTGCCTGTATATCTTAATGTTTTTTCAAACGTACAATCGGTAATACTCAGCGTGTCAACAGCCGCCGCCTCAATATGGTGAGCATCCTTTATATTTGTAATATGAACGTTTGAAATGCTTAAATTCGTGCAATGACCGAAGCGCATAGCGCAGGAGCCGTTAAACTGCATATCCCACTTACCGCCGTCAATTTTGATATTTCTAAAGCCGTTATAAAGAATATGCTTTTGGCTGAAATCGCCCGCCTTGACGATATTTTGCCCTTTCGGTGCGTCTTGAACAAGGGTTGTTTTTTCATCAAGATAAAGCTCTGTATTGCTGAAAATATTGAGCGTAGTGTTGATATGATATTCACCCTTCGGAAAATAAATACGATATCTGTTTTTATCGCTCGCTTTATTTTTAGCCTCATCAAAAGCTGCTTGAATAACCTTTGCATTATCGCTCGCAGCGTTTTCACCGGTTTCTGACAGTTCACCGTCACCGATAACAATATCACTATATTTAATTTCAGCCGCAAAAGCCACCGTTGCAGTAAATGAAAAAGAGCAAACAACAGCTAATGACAACAATAATGATATAATTTTTTTCAACTTTTATACACCTTTTCTTATTCTTTAATTTAAATTAATTCTTTATAAAGCAAAGCTTCAAAGATTTAGGCAAAACTTTAAAATTTACCTCGCTGTAATCAAAGTTTTCACCGTCGCAGTTGCCTAAAAGCACATCGCCGTCTGTTGACCAAATTCTGCCGCCGACAACCTTGCCATATGTGAAATATTTTTGAAGCTTATCCACATCACCATTGCTGTATTTTGGAATCATTGGCATCGCCTGAAAAGCATTAACAGGATGGCAAAGCGCAAAATCAAGAAGTCCGTCGTCAAGCACCGAATTAGGAGCAGGGCAAAAACCGCCTCCGTAGTAGCTTGCATTGCAAATTGCAAAAAGTGTGTAATCACAAGGCGCAACTATGTATTTATATGGCTTGCCGTCCTCGTCAATGCAATCGAGGTCGATATTGATATGATAAGTCATTGACCGGCACAAAACAGGTACAACGGCAATATTGTAAGCCTTATGGCCGATAGAAGGAATCTTTCCTGCAATCTGCCTGCCTATGGTTTCAACCTTTGTGTCAAGACCGTAGCTCATAACGTTAATACACTTTTCACCGTTATAATCAATCAGGTCAATAGGTTTAATGTCATATTTGATTTTGCCGCTATAAAAGCCAAAAGCCTTAATTACATTTTCAACATTAATTTTTTTAGTACCGTAAACTTTTTTTGCAAAGTCATTGCCCGTACCGAGAGGTAAAAGAAGCAAAGGTGTATCCGTGTTTGCAAGGCCGTTTGCAATTTCGTGCACCGTGCCGTCACCGCCGCAGGAAACAATAACGCAATCGCTGCCGTATTGGGCTGAATATTTTTCAGCAATAAGCTTTGCTTCGCCCTGAGCGTGAGTAGGCTCAACAATCATCTCATCATCAATAAGACGAAAGGTTGATTTAATTCTTGAAAAAATCTTTGCTTTATTATCATTTCCTGCTACAGGATTAACAATAAATACATATTTCATTTCTGTTACCTCCCAAATTCACTTATAATCAGTCAATCACCCTTGCTCCGCCTACAGGTCTTATAATAAGCACGTGGCATGAGCCGTCGCCAAATACACGATTAATTGTTTCTTTATATGCATCAAGCATATCATTTGGAACAAACGCCTGAATAGTACCTGCAAATCCGCCGCCGTGAACTCTCCAAGCGCCCTTGCCTTTAAGGAGTTTTTCGCTTATACAAAGAGCAAGTGAAAGCTTTTGCTCTGTCGGATTTTTAGGTGAATAAACATTTTGATTATAAAGGAATGAGGAATAGCCGGATTCCGTAATAGCCTGCTTGAAAGAGTCGAAATCGTTATTTTCAAGGCTTGAAACTGCCTTGTCCACCCTCTCGTTTTCGCCAAAGAAGTGGAATGCTCGTAAAAGTGCACGGTCGTTTACTTTTTCTTTAAGCACATCAAGGCTTTGGAAAAATTCTTCATACTCAACCTCTCTGAGCACATTTTTGCCCATAGCCTTTGCAACAGCTTCCATTTCTCCTCTTACAGCCGCATAATCGTCTGTAAGGTCACTGTGGTTGCCGTGAGTATCAACAATGCAAAGTGAATATCCACTCTTTGCAAAATCAAAATCAACCTTTTTAATTACAGGGTTGGCAGTATCCTTAAAATCTATTGTAACAAACGTTCCGACAGAGGAGGCCATTTGGTCAAGAAGCCCCGATGGCTTGCCGAAATATACATTTTCGCTAAACTGAGCAGCCTTTGCAACAGTTACTGCATCAATTTTGCCGTCATTGTAAAGATGATTGATAACGGTTGCGATAAGCACCTCAAAAGCCGCAGAACTTGAAAGACCGGAACCGCCCATAACATCGCTTGTCGTGCAAGCGTCAAATCCGCCGATTTCATAGCCTTTTTCCTTAAGTCCTGCTGCAACACCTTTAATCATAGATGATGATCTGCCGTATTCGGCTTCATCAGGCGAAAGAGTTGAAATGTCGACCTCATTAAGGCCGTGGCCCTCACTCTTTTCATTAATTTTCATATCGTCTCTTTTAGCCGCAATCGCAATAGCATCAAGATTGATTGAAGCTGCAAGCACCTTGCCGTTATTATGGTCGGTATGGTTGCCGCAAACCTCCGTTCTTCCGGGAGCACTTAAAACAAATACGTCCCTGTCATCGCCGAAAAGATTAATAAACTCTTTAATCGTTCTTATATAGCGTGGCTTTTGTGCTTCAACAGCACTGTCACTGACATAAATCTTTTTAAAGCTCTTGTCAAGCTCACCGTTCTCAATTTTAGCAATTAACTCATTAGGTTTCATTTATATTCTCCCTTATAAAACTATTTTATATTTTTCTTTTTCGGAATAAATAAGCAACGTTTGATTCATTTGCTTAGATTTAATACCGTAAAAAATGTTAAACAATATGATTGACATTCCCGTAAATGCAACAATAATTATCAAAAGCACAAGGAACTGCACCGAAAACGGATTGTAAATCGCAGAACCGATTTTCGTATAAATAAAAAGCCTCGGCATAAATCCCAACAGGCTCAAAAGCGAATAATACACAAAATCATATCTCATTGAGCCGTAATATTTTGACACCATTCCAAGCGGAATTGCAGGAAAAAGCCGTGAAAAAAACAGAACATAGGGATTGCCGTTGCCCTTAAACTGTATCCATTCCTTAATAAACTTCAGCTTTTTAATACCGAGTATCATTCCTGTCCAGCCGCCGCCTATAAACTTGCCTTCAAGATATTTAACTATGAAGAAAAACTCCGTAAAAATAATATTGATAGCTATTGCCTCACTCAAAGGAAATACCATACCTGATATAACGCATAAAAATCCCATAGGTATCGGAAGCTGGCATTTTGCAATATAAAGCGCAAAAATGCAAATAATTATTTCCACATCGCTGTCAAGCTTTGCAACCGAATTGTCAATTTGCTTAAGATAATTAATAAGCGTATCAAATCTTACCTCAAGCCTTGCGTGATTATAAAGTGCAATGGCAAGAAAAACGATAATGCCACCCGTAATTATCAGCGTTATTGCGGATATTAAATTTGTTTGATGCCTTTTTTGCTGTTTCACAAATTCATCTCCGTAAAAAAATCTTTCATTTAATAATATTTATTATTTTCCCTCGTGGAAATTGCCTAAAAATTCAAACTCAGGCAATTCGTCTGAAAGTGCACAAATAAGGTCAAGCGTCACTTCGTCATTAACATTGCCCAAAACATCCACGTAAAAATAATAGCTGAAATCGCTGTCTTCGATAGGTCTTGATTCAATCTTTGTAAGGTTGAGACCTGCCATAGAAAAACGACCTAAAACTCTGTAAAGCGAACCGGTTTTGTGAGGAAGCGAAAAGATAAGAGAAATCTTTTGTGCGTCACTCGTAATTGCAAGTTCTTTTGAAATAACGATAAATCTTGTTGTGTTTTTATTATTATTTTGAATGTTGCGCTTAAGAATTTTAAGATTGTATTTTTTTGCCGCAAGTTCACTGCAAATAACAGCTATATTGTTTTTGTCGCTTTCGCTGACATACTTTGCCGCAGCGGCGGTATTTGAATAGTTAATTCCCGTAAAATCAAAATTCCTAAGAAAATTATTACACTGTGAAAGCGCCTGAGGATGGCTGTAAACATCGGTTATGTCCTCATATTTTGTATCGCTTTTAGCACAAAGGCAATGCTCGATTTTTAAATCGTAAGCGCCGACAATGTAAAATCTGTATTTCATAATCAGGTCATACGATTCGTGAACAGAACCTGCGGTTGAATTTTCAACAGGAATAATGCCGAATTTTGAATCCCCCCTGTTTACCGCTTCAAACACATCCTCAAATCTCTTATGAAAATGAATAGAAGCTTTAGGAAATATCTTTTTAGATGTAACACCGCTGTATGCGCCCTCAACACCCTGGCACGCAATCGGCTTGCCGCAAGTGTCAAGCTTGTCAATCTTAATTGCATTTTCTATATCTGCCCTAAGTTCTTTTCCGCCGCCGATAATTTTATGCTGAAGAGCTCTTGAAGCGTCCATTGTGGCAGAAAATACAGTTTTAATCGTATCGCCGTGCTTACCGCACTTGCTTGCAACGTCATCAAGAATTTGCTGCTCACGCTCACTGTTTAAAACAGGCATACCACGCTCAGCCTTATACTGCGCCACCTGCTCTGACACGCTCATTCTTTTAAGCAAAAGCGGAATAAGCTCGTTATCTATTTCATCAATTTGTTTTCTAAGTCCTAATAAATCCATTTATATTTCCTTTTTATCAATATTATGCCATAAGGTCAAGAAGAGCAAAAGCAACTGCGCTTTCAACAACTGGTACTGCCCTGGGAACAATGCAAGGGTCGTGCCTGCCGTGAATAACAAGCTCCTCCTCTGTCATTTTTTGCAAATTAACGCTTTTTTGCGCCTTTGAAATTGACGGAGTAGGCTTAACCACTGCTCTGACTATAATCGGTGCGCCGGTAGTCATTCCGCCAAGAACGCCGCCGTTATTGTTTTTATTAATCTTAACATTACCGTTTGAAATTGAATATGTATCGTTTGCCTCATATCCCGTCATTTTCGCAAAATCAAATCCTGCACCGAATTCCACACCCTTAACGGCAGGAACGCCGAAAAGCGCAGATGAAATATGACCCTCAACAGTTGAAAAGATATTTGCGCCTATGCCGACGGGAACGCCGACAACGGCACATTCAATTACACCGCCGACGCTGTCGCCGTCAAGCCTTGCTTTTTCAACAGACGCTCTCATTTTATCCTCAATCTCATCGTTAATAACGCAAAATGCCTTTGAAGAAACAGCCAAAAGTTCCTTTTCGCTTACATTTGCCTTATCAAAGCTATCGTCCAAAACGCCGTTAATACTAAGGATATGAGCGCCGACCGTGATACCTTTTTGCGCCAAAATCTGCTTAGCAATTGCACCGGCAAAAACAAGCGGAGCAGTAAGTCTGCCGCTGAAATGACCGCCGCCTCTTATATCATTATTGCCCTGATATTTTACATAAGCGGGATAATCGCTGTGTGACGGACGTGGGACGCTCAAAAGATTTGAATAATCCCCGCTTTTGGTATTTGTATTTTCAATAATCATAGCAAGCGGCGCACCTGTGGTAACTCCGTTTAGCACACCGGAGAGAATATGAGGAATATCCTTTTCAAGCCTTGGGGTAGCCGTTTTGTCCTTACCCGGAGCACGCCTTGCCATATCAAAATATATTTTTTCCATATCAAGCTTTACGCCTGCCGGAATTGAATCAATTACACAGCCGATTGCCTCACCATGGCTTTCGCCGAATATGGATAATTTAATTTTATTGCCGAATTCAGAGGACATCAGCCTTACCTCCAAGATTATTAAAATCATCAAAAAATGACGGATAAGATTTGTTTATACTTTGTGCGTCGTCAATTTCGCAGTCGCCTATATTCATTGCCGCAACTGAAAATGCCATAACTATTCTATGGTCATTATAACCCTTTAGCTTTGCCGAATGTAATTTCTTGCCGCCGTAAATTATCATCCCGTCGCTCGTTTCCTCAACATCGGCACCGAGCGCTTTTAAATTATACACAACACTCTCAATTCTGTCAGATTCCTTATATCTAAGCCTTTCGGCACCCTTAATAACAGTTTTTCCGCTTGCATTTGCGGCAAGGACTGCTATGGCAGGCACCATATCGGGAATGTCCGTTGCGTCAAGTTCTATGCCGTGAAGTTCACTTTTTTTAACGGTAACTGACTTATCGTCAATTTTCACATCTGCACCAAAGCGTTTAATTACATCAACAATTGCCTTATCGCCCTGAGTTGAATTTATATCAAGCCCTTTAACGGTAACCTCGCCGTTAATTGCACCACCGACAAAGAAAAATGCTGCCTGCGACCAATCGCCCTCAACAATATAATCCTGAACTTTAAACTTTTGACCGCCCTTAACAAGATATCCGAAATCCGTTTCACGAATGTCAACGCCGTAATCTTTCATTACTTTAATTGTCATATCAACATAAGGCTTTGATTGCAGTTCGGTTTTAAGAATAACTGCGCTGTCACCGTCCAAAGCCGCAAGCGCCAAAAGCAGCCCTGTTATATATTGGCTTGAAACATTACCGTTTACCTCAAAACTACCGTTTCTAAGTTTGCCCGAAATTGTTGCAGGAAGATATCCGTTTGATTTAATCTGAGTTCCGTGAAGCGGCAAAAGCGTTAAATATTCACCTATCGGACGGCTTAAAAGACTGCCCTGACCTACAAAGGTAACCTCTTTGCCGAGCGCAGCCGCAACCGGAATCATAAATCTCAGAGTTGAACCGCTTTCAATGGAATTGAGCGTATTTTCACCTTTTTTAAGAGAATTGATAATACCGACAGTTGCCGCCATATCCTTTGACGAAATAATCGGCTCTACTTTTCCGCCGCCTGCAAGAAACGAACAGATAAGCGCCCTGTGAGCAACCGATTTTGACGCAGGAACAGTAACATCACCGTTAAATATTGACTTTTGAATTTTTGCTATACTCATATCTTCCCCGTCAGTCTATGCCGAATGTTTTATTAATATCATCATACTTAATAGGATTAATAAAACTTGAGCCGATTTTATCAATCATTACGAATTTAATGCCTGTTTTCGTGCGTTTTTTATCTGCGCTCATTGCTGAAATAATTTCTTTATCGGAATGTGTATCATAAGTTTTCAAATTGTTCTTTTCAAGCACTTTTATTATTCTGTCAGTTGTGCCTTTTTCGGTAATTCCAAGTTTTTCGCTTGCACGTGTAATCATTACCATACCGATACCGACTGCCTCGCCGTGACTTACGGTTTCATAATTATAAAGCTTTTCAATTGCATGCCCGCATGTGTGACCGAAATTAAGAAGCGCTCTTTCGCCGTGCTCCTTCTCGTCGTTTTCAACAACCTGCCTTTTAATACTGACACATTCGGTAATTATATCCGTCAAATTCTCCTCAATATTGCCTTTTTCGAGAAGTTCAAAAAGAGAGGCGGATTTAATACAGCCGTATTTGATAACCTCACCCATTCCGTCGCTGAAGAAATGTTCACTCAAGGTTGAAAGCACGTCAGGGTCGATAATAACGATTGCCGGCTGATGAAATGCACCGCATAAATTTTTTCCCTGTGGTAAATCTACGGCAGTTTTTCCTCCGACGGATGAATCAACCTGAGCCAAAAGAGAAGTTGGAATTTGAACAAATTCAATCCCTCTCAAAAATACCGAAGCCGCAAAACCAACCATATCGCCGCATACGCCTCCGCCGAGAGCAACCGCTATATCCTCTCTCGTAAGTCCGCTTTCAGCCATAAATTCAACAATTTTTACAAGCTGCGTTGTGTTTTTTGAAGCTTCCCCTGCAGGATAAATATAAGTAAAAACCTCAAAGCCTTCATTCTCAAGTTGAGCCTTGATTTTTTCGCCATACAGCGGATAAACATTTGTATCGCTTATAAGTGCAATTTTTTTCGAGTTAAAGTTATCTTTTATAATCTTGCCAGCACTTGCAAGCAGTCCGTTTTCAATATAAATATTGCTTCTGCTTTTATCAGATACATTTACGCTAAATTCTTTCATTATCCGATTTCCTCTTTAATCTTATTGCCCTTTTTCATAAGTTCACAAAGTTGATTTGCATCTTCGTTTACAATGCAATATTTGAATTTCATAAGGTTTGAAACAAGATCGTCAATTTCCCTTACAAGCGGTTCCTTATTATCAATAAACAACTCTGTCCACATATCGGCATTAATTCTTGCAACACGGCTGACATCTCTGTAGCTGCCTGCTGAATAGCCTGCGTGGTAAGGGGCAAGCGGAGAAAGAACATATGAGCATGCGAGAACATGGGCAATCTGAGAAGTGAAAGCAATCATTTCATCGTGATGCTCCGGAGTTGTAACAACAGTACGTGCAAAACCCATTTCTTGCGCAAGACCTACGAGTGCATCTGATATATAACGTGGAGTGTTTCCAGTCGGGGTACAGATAAACGAAGCATTGTCAAAAAGATTATCAAGCGAATTATCGTAACCGCTGACCTCACGGCCTGCCATAGGATGAGCGCCTACAAAATAAAAATCAAAATCTTCCTTTTCAAATTCACGGCAAATTTTAGTCTTAATACCACAGGAGTCCGTTACTATACTGTTTTTCTTAAACAAAGCCTTATGTTCTTTGATAAAAGGAGCAATCGCTTCAGGGTAAAAATTTACAATCGTGACATCTGCTTTTGGCATTAAATCCTCAAGCTGACCGATTTCATCTATTACACCGTCAGTTAATGCACGTTTTGAAACAGAATCCGTTCTGTTCCAACCCATAATATGGTGCTTTGTATTTTTCTTTAATGTTTTTGCAAGGCTCGCACCGATAAGACCAAGACCGCAAACGAGAATATTCATAAGCCCACTTCCAGACATAGTTAATTACTTTAATAATAATATATAACTTATAATATGTCAAATAAGAATTAGGTTTTTTTCTATATTTTATAAATTTGTAATATTTTGTTGCATAAAAATAAGGCGAACAATGTTCGCACCTACAGTTTATAATAATATATTTAATTGCTTAAAAATATAAAAAGGACCGTGACGTTACCGCCACGGCCCTAAATCAGTTATTGATTATTTAAAGAAATCGTAATCGTCACCGTCGCCAAGGTCCGGACCCTTGTCAGGATTCTCAACGTTTGGATCAGATGTCATAACTACATCTCTTGTTGGGAGAGCATAATTACGAATTTGAATCTCTGGTTCTTCATAAAACTTTTTCATAACTATCTAACTCCCTTCTTATGAATTTGCTGTTGTTGCAGAAATAGTTTTACCATACTTGGTTACTATCTTTCCGCTCTTATCCTTATACTTAGCATAAGCAACATACTTGAAGTTCTGCTCAGTAGAAGGTGTTTTAATATTGATAACGAACTGGTTGCCGACTGTGTACTTTGAAGCCTTGAATCTTGAAACGCCCTTTGAACTGTCAGAAGCATTTTCAATTGTTAAGCTTGAAGTACCCTTTGTCATTAAGAAACCTGTTTCAACCATCTCATAGCCTGTTGGGCAAATGAATGTGCCGATAAGTGAGAACTTAGAATTATCATCTGTGAATACAGGAGTTTCACGGTTGTAAACTTCAAATTCAAGGTCCTTAGTAATATAATTACCGGTAAGTGTATCCTGTTCTGCTACGATACGTACACCGTCAGTGCCAAATAATTGACCAATTTCGTTGTCAGGTTCTTGCAATTTCTTATACTCATCTTCAGTAAGACCGACGATACCGGCGTATTGTGTGTCATCACCGATTGTTTCATTAGCATAAAATCTATATGAATCGCCAAAAGCTAAGATATTAAACAAATAAGAACCTGTATTTTCTTCATCATAGACTACTTTTGCAATTGCATAAGCTCCTGGAAGACTAACGCTTACAAGTTCATTATAAGCAACTGAGTCATGTGCTTTCTGTGAATTATTGGTATCCCATACTTCAGCTGCTTCCAGATTAAGGAAATCATCAGGTGTATTATACACATAGAATGTATAAAGATTATTAGTGTCTGCTGTGTAGTTTACGGTGATAACTGTATCTTTAGTTACTGTTGCCGAATCGCCTGGAGCAACATCGTTTGAATAAGATTCAAATGTGTAGTAAGGAACGCTTGGAGCAGTTGGCATTTCAAAATTGCCGCTTGCGTCAGTATTGAGTACATTAATAATCTTGCCGTTAACGCCTGACTTGAATGTTACTGTGTAACCTGCCTTGTCGCCGTTAACCTGAGTAGCAGTAAGGTGAGTTTCGCCCTTAACGATAAAGCCGAATGAAGGAGCAGTAATCATATACTTTTCAGCAGTAAGATACTTGCTGTTATCCTGAGCGGTTGTACCGAAGTTAGGGTCACGTGAAGGAGCTGTGAAGCTGTAAGTCCAGCTGTAGTTAGCGCCGCCGCCCTTAGCTGTTGTATCAGATGTTGAAATAATCTTTGTAGGTGTTACAGAGATAGGTGTGCCGTAAGCAACTGTACCAATCTTTGTTTCGTTTACATAAATATCATAAGTCTTTAATGAAAGACCTTCAAGAGCTGCCTTGATTGCATTATCAAGCTCAGTCTGGGTTGAATATAAATAGCCTTTAACAGTAAGCTGTGTGCCGCCTGTTAAATCTGTACTGATTCCATCAAATGTAACATCCTTAGTAACTTTGAAGTTGTCGCCAAGCTTGTCATACATATCGTAATCGTTTTTGTTAGCTGCTGCCTGTGCTTCATTAACAGCCTTTGCTACATCATCATCAATTTCAATAGGAGTCAAACTTTCGGCAAGCTGAAGCATTTTATCCTTCTGAGAATCGATTAAATTCTGCTTGTCAGCTTTAATCTCTGCCTGCTGTGCTGATGTGAAATTGAAATATGAAAGTTCTGCAATAGCAGCCTTAACGTCTTCAAGAGCTGTTGCGGTGAACTTAGATGAGCTTTGAAGCTTAGCAATAAGAGCGTCCTTAGCTGAATTAAATTCAGTCCAAATAGCTGCGTTAGGTGTACCTTCGTCATACTTAGCGGTGTAAGTTACGTCGGCAGTAACTGCTTCATTTGGGTTAAATGCAGGCTCGAAACCTATAAACTCGTGAGTGTAATTCTTGCTGTCAACATAAGAAACAATCTTTGCGTTGATTTCATTAGTCTGAGCGTCTGATAACTTCTCGCCGTAAGTTACAGGGAATACCAATGTGGCATCAGAACCTGTTGAATCCTTATAGTTGAATGTAACATTAAGAGTCTTAACTACAAGTCCTTCTTTTGCTTTCCAAAGGTAGGTGTATTTTTGCTTTAATGTTGTCATTAACTGATTAAGCAAATTGGTTGTATTAATATTTGTATAGTCAATATTTGCCTGTGCACGCTCAAGTGCCTTTGTAAATGCAGCCCAGCTTTCATCGGTATACATATTTGAATTCGGCAAATATGTGTTACATAAATCAACAAGTTCAACAAGCGGAGTAATATCAACAATCTGAACAGCAGGGTTAAGAACCTGATTGTTCATCTCAGATGTGTACCAGTTGTAACCGCAGTAGTTTAATGTGTTACGGCAGTTCCAAGCAGCAACTGCACCAAACTTAGTACCAAGTGTATACTTAGTTGATGTCGGGTAAGTAGTAGCAGTAAGAGTCTGCTGCTCAGTTGCAGGAGCGGTGAAATTAAAGTCACCCGTAATGTAAGACTCACCGCCGTTTTTACCGTTGTTTGAACGAGCAAATACAGCACCCGGAATAGGGTTATTAGAGCCGCCGTCTGTTGTTCCCAAAACAGTATCAAGGTTAGTTGCAATAGCCTGACTGTAATCTGTTACTTCAGTGCCGTCATTAAGAGTAATAACGTGCGGCGAATCATTATAGTTATTTTTACCTGTATATCTGAGGTTTGAAACAGAGTATGTGTAATCTTTTCCGTCGTCAGATTGATTAGTATAGCTGAGGCAACCTGCATAATTTGCTTTCTGTTCGGCAGAAAGAGCATTAGGTGTTGAATTCGAATTCGAAGTAAGGTGTGTCTTTGAACCGTTTTCAGCAATCTTAGGCTGCGTAGCATTAATCGTGATTGAATCAAGGGCGTTATTCTTTAACAACTGAAAAGCATCAGACTGCTTTGTTAATACGCCGAAGGTTACATTAAAATCGCCGAACTTAACCTGCAAAGGAGTATGCTTTGTTCTGAAAATATAACCCTGATTTGTAAATGAACCTTCAACATACTGACCGCCCTGGTCAAGAATTGACATTCTTTCAATTGCATTTGTTTTGCCGTTACCGAATACGGTACCGTCAGGAATCTTAGTAAATGAATACTGAAGGCCGTTATATGCCTTAACAAGAGTATCAATTGCAGCAACGTATGCGTCATACTGAGTATCATAATCAGTCATAGGTGTTGTTGCAAGATTATCCTTAGCTAATTTAGCATCATTAAGCGCAGTAGCGAATGTTGCATAGTTAGAATAATCGGTAGGGTCTTTAATATTCTTTTCAAGGTCAATAGCCTGATTAAGAGAATATGAACCGCTTGCTGTAAGAACAACAGCATCAGGGCTGATACGAAGAGCGGCAAATGCGGCATTGTATTCTTCAACTGCAGTTGTTACCTTTGCTCTGCCAGCCTCGTCATCATTTGGTGCATATGTAGGAACACCGTAGTTTTCAACACTGCCCCAAACGTCAGTCTTAATCTTATTAACTGCATCTAATGCAGCCTTATAAGTTGCTTCGGTAAATACGTTTGAATTATATGATTCAAACTGCTGAATAAGAGCAACAAGTGCACTTGTGTCAGCCTTTTTAACAGAAGTTTTAAGACCGGCATAAGCTGCATTAAGAGCGTCTGCATAAACCTTTGCTTCGTCATTGGATTTATAAACAGAATCAGCGTTTGTAAATTTATCGTCATTTACTTTTGCCATAAATGTCTGTGATGCTACATAAGCATCTTCAAAAGTTTTCCAGCTGTCAGCAGTGTAATACTTGTTATTTGCATTACCCTCGGCATAAGTTGACCTTGCCAAAGCGCCCATAGCGTCACGAAGTACTTGGTAGTTAGCCTTAGTATCGTTTGTTACATCAATGCTTGCCGCATTTATAGCTTGAACCTTGCTTGAAGCAGCCTTTATATATCCGCTGGTATCGTTTTTGCTGTTATCAGTAGAAGTGAAATAAGTGTTAGGGTCAAATGATGTTGCATCATCCATAGCAGCAAAGTAAGTATAAAGACCACCCATTGAATATGTTGAAAGGTCCTTAGACTTCATCTTATTGCCGGCAGCCTTAATGGCATCTTTAACGATTTTATAGTTTACAACGTTGATTGTTGTTGAGCCCGGTACTGTAGGTGAAGCAGGGTCATTAATATTTGCTGCGAACTCGTTTTTACTGCCGATATGGCCCTTGAAAGTAGGAACAAATGAATCAATATATTTGTTGCCCGGGTCACCGGTGTATTCCATAAAGTTTGAGAAATACTGCTGATAGTTTTTATAAACCGCTACAGTACCGCCTTTACGGATTTGATATACATTGCCGGCAGTAGTTGTATTATTAGAAAGGTTATATTTATTACCGTTCCAATACCAAGACCAGTTAAAGTCCAAATTTGAACTGCCGCCACGCCAGTTTCTGCTGATGTTAATACCGTCTTTAGCATTTTCAAGAGTGATGGCTGAAATGTATCTGTCAGAAGAGCCCCATGTCCAACTTCCTTCACCTGAAGCAACTGCCATTACAGATGTAGCAGGTGTTGTTTCGCCGTCATAAAGCAATGTAGCCGACGGATAATAAAGCGTAAGAGAAGAATAATCTTCTTTCGATTGCTTACCGTCGTTATTGTCAGTAGTGATACCGGTTTCAAGCCAAAGTACATTTTGATAACCGTCTTTAAGATAAGTTGCCTCATCATAGCCTGTATCATCGTTTGCATATACCTTAACCTGACGATACTTGCCTGTATTAGCCTTAATACCCGTAAATTCTGCCATTGCGGATACAGCAGTATTAAGATTATCTGCCAAGCCGTCAAGAGCAGTGCTCTCGCCGCCGTAGATATAAGCGTCAAGACCCTGCTGGCAGGCAACATACGCAGCATACGCAGGAACTACGTTAGAATATGACTTATCCTCGGCAAGAACAGACTGAAAATTCTTCATAGCAGTTTCAACTGCCTGAACTTTTTCATCAGTGGCAACATCTACGTAGCCGTTAGCTGCAAATGCAGTAATAGCAGAAAACGGAACAGACGTTACAACCATCATTGCAGCGAGAAAAGCAGCCAAAATCTTTTTGGGAAGCCTTTTTTTCATTTTCTTTTCCTCCTTAAAATTGCAGGTGCTCTTTTGTTCGCCGGAATACCGCTGTTTACCTGACCAAAAACGCACGGCAAGGCAAGCAAAATTGCCCTTGCATTTGCCAATAGGGTATAGTTACCCCTATTAGCCTAATTATTTGGGTACATTATAACATTTAAGAATTATTATGTCAATAGGACTGCATAGATTTTAAACAAAAATAATTTACAAAATTTTAATATTTTTTTGCATATTGTAACAAAAAATTACAGAAAATATAACGGGCGAACAATGTTCGCCCGTACGATAGAACGAATTTCGTAGGGGCGATTACTAATCGCCCGATTGAAATTTGCCACTTATTTTGTGTCAATAATCTTAGTTGTGGTTGTGTTGTTCTTTTCAGCGGTTATAACGATTTGGGGATACCACGGCTTAGCCGAGGCAAAGTGATTTCTGATTCCCTTTTCATCGCAAATAACCTGAGGATAGCGGATAAGGTTTTTAGGGGATGCGGTAAGCTTTTTGTCATCATCCCTTGCAACGCCGACTACAACAAACCTAAAATCCTTATGGTAAGAAGTCGGGCAGGAAATTGTGATAAGTTTATCGCTTCTTATCGGCGAAGCGCCGGTATCATACAAAAAGCGATAATGAAGCATAGTATAAAACTCAAGTGCGCTTGACGGCTCCATTTGCTCCGTAACATTATAAGGGAACACGTAGCCGTTATCGTCGCTTGCCTTGGTATTGGTATAAAAAGCACCGATAACCTTAAAGTTATAATCCGTTTTTAAATCGGAAAACGAGATAAATCCCGAAGCCGAATTATTATAAGAATCAACGCTTGAATAATATTTTCCAAGGCTGTCATCATTAAGATAAACAACAAAATTATCCACCCTTGCACCCTTAGCCGATTTTTCAAGATAAGGTGTACCTTTACCGTCCGCCTTTTTAAGCACAGGGGAAGAAAGGTCAATATCGTCAATTTTTAAATAGCCGCAGGTATTTGGATTTTTGCCGTAAAGCTCGCAATATTTTTCCTCAATACCGTCAGGAAACGACACGTCTGTATACTTTTTCTCATACTTTTTGATATAAGAAGTTTTAGACGATTTAATCATATTGCCAATGCCGAAAACGGCGGCAAAAAAGACTGCTATAATTAATACTATTATAATAAGGTATTTATATACGCCTTTTGCCTTATCACTTTTAAGAGGTGAAAAATCTATTTTTTTAAGTTCAATTTTAGGCTTATTGACTTCTTTATCAGGCTTTGGCTCTTCGCTTTCGGCTTTTGCAAAATCAGCACGTGGCTTAGGCGGCTCAACATTCACGGGAACATAATCGCTTTTTTCCCTGCTGTCCCTTTTAGCCTGAAAATCCTTTAAAATATCGTCAATACTGTTTTTTTCAAAATCTTTATTATCCATACTTATTTAATAATAACCTTCTTGACATCATTAAGCGCTTTTTGAAGCATAGAGTCAAGGTCAGGAATTTTTTGTTCTGCTTTAATTACGTCGTCAAGATGCGGCCTTGTTTTAGGGTGCTTAGGAGTGAATACCGTGCAGCAATCCTCATAAGGCTGAATAGAGATATCAAACGTGTCGATTTTGCGGGAAATTGCAATAATTTCCTCCTTATCCATACCGATACAAGGCCTGAAAACAGGCATCGAAGCGGCGCAATCGGTACATGCAAGAGCATACATAGTTTGGCTTGCAACCTGACCGACGCTTTCACCGGTGATAAGGGCGGTGCAATTTTGCATTTCGGCAACCTTTTGCGAAAGTTTCATCATAAGGCGGCGCATAATGATTGTGAAATACTCCTCAGGGCAATAATCCCTGATAGCCTCCTGAAGCTCGGTAAAAGGGACAACATAAGTTGTAATCACGCCGGAATAGCGAGCAACCTTTTTAAGCAAATCCATAACTTTCATTTCGGCAAGCTCCGAAGTGTAAGGCGGAGAGGCGAAGTGAACGGCGCAAAGCTCGATACCCCTTTTAGCCATCATATAAGCCGCAACGGGAGAATCAATACCGCCGCTGATAAGCACAGCCGCCCTGCCGTTAGTGCCCGTCGGCATACCGCCTGCGCCTTTAATATTATTTCTTCTTACAAAGGCATATTTTTCCCTAACCTCAACAGTCACGATGATATCGGGATTATGAACATCTACCTTTAAATTATTAAATTTTGAAAGAATATAACCGCCGAGTTCCCTACTGATTTCAGGCGATTTCATAGGAAATTTTTTATCAGAGCGCTTTGCCTCAACCTTAAAGGTTTTAGCTTCGCTTAGCTCGTCGAAAAGATATTCGCAAGCCTTAATCTTGATATCATCAAAATCTTTTTCACATTCGCACGCACGTGAAAAAGCGGCAATGCCGAAAACACGTGAAATTCTTTCAGCCGCCTCATCAAGGTCGATATCATCATCAAGCGGTTCAACCATAATAGTTGACTGACTTTTTGTAAATTCAAAATCACCGAGGTCTGAAATTTTATGCTTAATATTTTTTACAAGCTTATCCTCAAAGCTTGAACGGTTAAGCCCTTTAAGCGCAAGCTCACCGTTTTTAACAAGTATTATTTCTTTCATTATATATTCCGTTTCTTCATTTTATTTTATTGGGTGGGTTTTAACAAGTTCATCAAGAGAAGAAGCAAGCAAGTCAACATCCTCTTTCGTATTAAATCTTGAGAAGCTTATTCTTATACTCTTATCTATAATCTCGTTAGGCAAACCCATTGCGGTAAGCACGTGACTTTTCTTGCCCTTAGCGCAAGCGGAGCCGTTACTGACAAAGACGTAATAATTAGCCGAAAGTTCCTGCAAAACAGTCTGACTTCTCATAAAAGTGGGAACATAGACATTCAAAATATAGGGCGAAGTATTTTCATCATTATTAAACACAATACCGTCTATTTTTGAAAGCTTTTCTCTTGCATAAAGGTTAAGCTCTTTAATCTTTTTCTTTTGCTCATTGGCATTAGGCAACGCCCTTACTGCCGCACCGAAGCCTGCAATAAGAGGCGAACACTCTGTACCCGGCCTCAGCCTTTTTTCCTGTTCTCCGCCAAAGGTGCGGGCAAAATTTTGGTCAGTCAAATTAGCGTTTTTATTAACATACAATGCCCCTACACCTTTAGGGCCGTGAATTTTATGAGCGGTGATTGAAACAAGGTCAGCCCCAAGCTTTTTAGGGTTGATATTAACCTTGCCGTACGCCTGAACGCAATCAATATGAACAAGCGCCGGAGCGCCTGCTCTTTTAACTGCCTTGGCAACAGATTTAACAGGCATAATCGTACCGACTTCATTATTAATATACATCATTGACACAAGTATTGTATCTTTATTTACCGCTTCAAAAAGCTGCTCCTCGCTGATATTGCCGTGGATATCGGGTTTAAGAAATACGACCTCAAAGCCTTGCTTTTCAAGTTCTTTAGCAGACTCCAAAACGCTCTCATGCTCAATCGCCGTGGTAACTATTCTGTTGCCGAGACGCTTTTTCGCCTTAGCCGCACCGAACAAAGCCATATTGTTAGCCTCAGTCGCACCTGATGTGAATATAATTTCATCCTTATCAACACCAAGCGAATCGGCAATTGCGCCCCTTGCAAGAATAATTTCCTTCATAGCATTAATTCCCAAATTATGCAAACTTGAGGGATTGCCGAAATTATCCGTCAGCATATTCATAACGGCGCTGACACATTCGTCGCACGGTTTGGTTGTTGCAGAATTATCTAAATATGCACTCATAAATTCATTAATTCCTTTAATTTAAATACTGCCGCAATAGTTTTTGCGTCCTTAATTTCATTGGTCATAATCTTAGTTACAACCTCTTTAATCGGCATTTTGATTACATCCAAAAATTCATCGTCATCAAGATGCTGTTCACCGTAGGAAATGCCCTTAGCGTAAAACAATCTGATTATTTCGCCGCAATAGCCCGGTGACGGATAAATCTCGCCGAGTGATTCAAACACCTCCGCCTTTGCGCCGCATTCCTCAGAAAATTCCCTGATGCCTGCTTGGCGAGGGTCCTCACCCTTTTCAAGCTTGCCGGCAGGAATTTCATAAATAGTTTCCTTATACGGATACCTAAACTGCCTTACAAGGAGTATTTCGTTTTCGTCTGTCAAGCCGATAATGCCGACGCCGCCCGGATGGTCAACAACCTCTCTGTCAGCGATATCGCCGTCAACAAGCATAACTTTATCATTATGAACATCAATAATTCTTCCGCTGAAGATGCCCTGCACCTCCTGCGTTTGCTCAAAATATCCGAGTGCGATTGAAAAAATATCATCAATTTTTTCAGCCACAAACTTAGCGCCGGCACCTGCAAATTCAACACGATTGCCATAACCCCACAAAACTCCTACGCTGTCAATCATATTAGCCTTTGCGCCTTCGATATCATATTTCTTATCGCCTACCATTATTGACTCATTACCCGAAGTATCAAGTTCCTTTAAGCAACGGGAAATAATATTTGCCTTTGACTCGCAGTCGGCAGAAAATGTTACACCGCAAATAACGTCAAAATATGATTTAACACCGTAATGGTCAAGCAAAGCCTCAATATAATCCTGCGGCTTTGAAGAAGCGATACCAAGCTTTAAATTTTCCGCTTTGAGCTTTGCAAGAAGTTCCTTAATTCCGTCATAAAGTTTGCTTTCAAGAAGCCCTTTATTTGTATAACGCTCTCTGTATTTTTTAACAAGTTTATCAGCCATTGCCGCATCAACGCCAAACTTTTCCTGAAAAGTCACAAGAAGCGGTGGCCCGATAAAATAAGTAAGCTCGGTATAATCGGGAGCTTCGATATTATAATAATCAAGTGCAAACTTTGCGCTTTTGAGTATACCCTCACCAGTATCGCAAATCGTACCGTCAAAATCAAAAATTACTGTCTTATATCTCATTAGCCATTTACCTTTTTCATAAATTTATCACAATTAACAACAAATCTTTCAATTGTGCCCTTGCCTATTATATTGCCGTTATCGTCCTTAGCGCTGACAGAGAAAACAAGACGTCTGCCGTCAACCGCCTCAAGCTTTGCACTTGCCGAAACAGTTGCACCCATAGCGCTTGCCTTATCATGAGTAATCTCCACCTTTATCCCGACCGTAGTCTCGCCGTCATCAAGGATAGCAGAAGCCGCCTCGCAGGTTGCCTCCTCCATAAGCGCAAGCATCATCGGAGTTGCGAAAACAGGAAGAGAGCCGGAGCCTACGGCAGCCGCCGTATTTGTTGAATTAACCGTTGCAAGAGCTTCGCCCTTATATTCACCGTGAAATTCCTTCATAAACAATACACCTCTTTATAAATAAGACAGTTTAAAATATTTCCTTAAAATCTTAAACATTATATCACATAATTTCGGTGTATACAACACAAATAATTTATGTTATAATCTTGTTAATAAATTTTTGGAGAAAAATATGGCAGAACAATCAAAAAGAAAAAGAATCTATATGCTTGACGAGCTGAGAGGCTTTGCAATTTTATGTATGATTTTGCACCATACATTTCTTGATGTCGGCGACGTTTTGGGTTTTAGCTGGGGCTACAAAGTATTTGATGCGCTTTGCACCGTTCAACCAATGTTTTGGGCTGTATTTATTATTATTTCGGGAATATGTTCAAGACTTTCAAGAAATACGATAAAACGTGGCTTTATAGTGCTTGGCGCCGGACTTATAATTTCGCTTTTCACCGCTGTAATTATGCCGCTTTTCGGCTTTGAGGGGAGCGAAATTTATTTTGGCATACTTCACTGCCTCGGTTGCTCAATGATTATAACAGGAATATTAATGCCGCTCATTAACAAAATCAACTACAAAATCGGCGCAACCGTTTCGCTTGTTTTATTTGCGTTTACCTACGGAATAAACACAAGAACTATGCTTTTCGGTTTAATCAAATTGCCTGACGCTTTATATCAATACGATTTTTTAGCGCCTATCGGCATTTATTCAAATAATTTTAAAAGCGCTGACTATTTTTCAATTATTCCTTGGCTGTTCGTATTTCTTTTCGGTGCATTTATCGGAGAACTTGCAAAGGAAGAAAAATTCCCAAAAGGCATGTATAAGCAAAGAAGCAAATTTTTATGCTTTGTCGGAAAAAACAGCCTTTGGGTATATATTTTGCACCAACCGGCAATATATTTGATTATGCTTATTATTGCATTTATAATCGCCTAAACCGCTCACAAAAAGATACAACGCACATAGTATAAATAGGTGCGGTATGAATAAAAAACAAAGTCCCAAAAGCACCGAAATGTGCTATTGGGACTTTTATTTTTCGCTTTTCGGCTGTTAGCTTAGGTGGTGCAAAGCATCTTTAAAACAGCCTTAGCCGTATCAGTCGTTCACATAGAAGCGGTGCTGTCGGTATCGCTTCATTTGTGCGTTTATTGTAATTTTTCCCACTGTTCATTTGTCTTTTTGATACTGAGAATACAGTAGCCTCCGATTTTTTCAATAATCATTTTTGCGCTTTTCAAATGTCTGCACACAGAGGGCTGCGAAATGTGGAGAACTGCGGCAATCTGTTTTTGATTTTTCTTTTCAAAATAAAACATTTCAAAACAAATACGTTGCATTTGAGTAAGCTCGTTTTTAGCAATTTTCGGAACAACGGCAAAAAGAGATTTGCGCATTATCACCTGCTCGTCATATCCGGCACTGTCAAATGGATTATACGAGCCCATAAATTCCTCAAAAAATCCACTCATATTTCTTCCTCCCCATAATAGTCGGTCAGCATAAAGTATACCTTTCTGCATTCACATGCCATATCGTAATATATTCTCATCTTTCTTCTCAGCTTAAACAAATCCTCACCACGATAAACGCTTAAAAGCGGCTTTAATCCGTCAACCTTGGCGCAAAGCACTTTATACTGCTTATCGTATTCCTTAGCGAGTTCGTCAATATCCATCACAAATCAACCTGCCTTTACTGAAAATTGTTTAAAGACTTCCCGTTTAAGCACGGTGGGTGAAGCCGCAACTTGAGTGGCAAAAGGGACAAGCCTTTGTTTTCGATATTATACAAACATTCGTTCTAAGTCAACACAAATTTACCGCATAGTACAAATATTTTCTCTTTTTGGCACAGACCGCAAAATGCGACAGAATTTCTGTTTTTATATAACATATATCAAAACATTTTAACAAAGTGCTTGACATATTATGCAAATTGCACTATAATATGGTTGATTTGAAATGGACCGCACCATTTCAAACTCTTGGTCCTCCATAGTTTGTAATGACAGAGAGGGGAAAGCCGAGGCGCTTGGGCGCTTCGGCTTTCTTTCATTTTTACTGCCGAAAAACAAAAAGCGTAATTATTCAAATGATTTTGATTTTATGCATAATAATGCAAGAATATACACAACATACATTTTAATACATTATATAATTTGGGATATTTAGTGCATTTTGTTGTAATTTTATACAAAACAGTGGCAAATATTTACAGGTTTTATGAATAATTATACAAACTTTATAAAATCGCTTGCATTATTCATTTAAGGTTACTATAATGTAGTCAACAAGTAAAAATTCCCAAAGGAGATATATAACAATGAACAAAAAGGATATTAAAAAAGTAGTTCTCGCTTATTCAGGCGGACTTGACACATCAATTATCATTCCTTGGCTCAAGGAAAACTACAACAACTGCGAGGTTATCGCTGTTTCCGGCGACGTAGGACAGGGTACAGAACTTGACGGTCTTGAGGAAAAGGCTATCGCAACCGGCGCATCAAAGCTTTATATTCTTGACCTTAAAGAGGATTATGTTAAAAATTACATTTTCCCTTGCGTAAAAGCAGGCGCTGTTTATGAGGAGTATCTTCTCGGTACATCGCACGCACGTCCTTGCATTGCAAAGGGTCTTGCTGAAATTGCAATCAAAGAAGGCGCAGACGCTATTTGCCACGGCTGCACAGGTAAGGGCAACGACCAGGTAAGATTTGAGCTTGCACTTAAGGCTCTTGCACCTGAAATGGAAATCATTGCTCCATGGCGTGAGTGGAATATCAAATCACGTGAAGAAGAAATTGAATATGCAGAAGCACATAACATTCCACTTAAGATAAACCGTGAAACAAACTATTCAAAGGATAAAAACGTATGGCACTTAAGCCACGAAGGTCTTGACCTTGAGGACCCGGCAAATGAGCCTCAGTATCTTAACGACAGCTTCCTTGAACTCGGAGTTGCTCCTGAAAAAGCACCCGACGAGCCTACATATATCACAATTCATTTTGAAAAAGGCGAACCTGTTGCTATTGACGGCGAAAAGCTCAGTCCGCTTGCGCTTGTTGAAAAGCTTAACGAACTCGGCGGCAAGAACGGTATCGGCCTTCTTGACATTGTTGAAAACCGTCTTGTAGGTATGAAGAGCCGTGGAGTATATGAAACACCGGGCGGAACAATCATTTATAAGGCTCACCAGCTTCTTGAAATGATTACTCTTGACCGTGACACATCACACTACAAAAAGCTTGTAGCCCAAAAGTACGGCGAGCTTGTATATAACGGAATGTGGTTCTCTCCTCTTCGTGAGGCACTTGACGCATTTGTTAATAAGACTCAGGAAACAGTTACAGGCGATGTAAAGCTTAAACTTTATAAGGGCAACGTTATGAATGCAGGCGTAACATCTCCATATACTCTTTATGATGAGAATGTTGCTTCATTCGGCGACGACGGCGGTGCTTACAATCAGGCTGACTCTGCAGGTTTCATTAACCTCTTTGGTCTTTCAACCAAGGTTAAGGCTCTTCTTGATAAAAAAAGAGAAGCTAACGACTGATTGATAAACAATATAAAAAGCAAAAAATTCGTAGGGGCGAACACTGTTCGCCCTTAATTTTACAAATGAGGTAAACTTTATGGCACAGCTTTGGAAAGGCAGATTTAAAAAAGAACTTGCGAAAGAAACTAACGACTTCAATTCTTCAATCAAATTTGATTCAAGAATGTTTGAAGAGGATATTAAGGGCAGCATAGCACACGCAACAATGCTCGGTGCGACAGGCATTATTGACAAAAGCGAGAGTGACAAAATTGTTGACGGCTTAAACGGCATACTTGACGATATCAAATCAGGAAAACTCGCTATTGATATGAGCGCTGAGGACATCCATACATTCGTTGAGGGTGAACTTACGGCACGTTTAGGTCAAACAGGCAAAAGGCTTCACACCGCAAGGTCACGTAACGACCAGGTAGCGCTTGATATAAGAATGGTGCTTAAAAAGGAAATTGACGAAATCAGCGAAAAAATCAAGGGTCTTATTGAGGTTCTTTGCAACAAGGCGGAGGAAAATAAGAGCGTTATTATGCCGGGTTACACCCATCTTCAAAGGGCACAGCCTATCACATTCGGTCATCACCTTATGGCTTATGCGTCAATGCTTTTGCGTGACCTTGACAGACTTTCAGACGTTAAGCGCAGAATGAACGTTTTGCCGCTCGGCTCGGGTGCGCTTGCAGGAACTACATATCCGCTTGACAGAAATATGGTTGCCGAGCTTTTGGGATTTAACAGCGTATCATCAAACAGCCTTGACGGCGTATCGGACAGGGACTTTTGCATTGAGCTTGCATCTGCGCTTTCGCTTGTTATGGTTCATCTGTCACGTTTCAGCGAAGAAATTATTATGTGGTGCAGCTGGGAATTCAAATTTGTTGAGCTTGATGATGCCTTTTCTACAGGCTCAAGCATTATGCCGCAAAAGAAAAACCCCGATATTGCAGAACTTGTAAGAGGTAAAAGCGGACGTGTATTCGGCGACTTAACTGCTCTTTTAACTGTTATGAAAGGTATTGCGCTTGCATATAACAAGGATATGCAGGAGGATAAGGAGGCAATCTTTGACGCTGTTGATACGGTTAAAATGTGCCTTAATGCTTTCACTCCTATGATTGATACAATGACCGTGCTTAAGGATAATATGAGAAATGCTGCGGCAAAAGGCTTCATCAATGCGACCGACTGCGCAGATTATCTTGTTGGCAAGGGCTTGCCGTTTAGGGACGCTTATAAGGCAACCGGCGAGCTTGTTGCGCTTTGCATTGATAAGGGCTTAACGCTTGAAACACTCCCTATTGAGGAATACAAAAACGTTTGTGATATTTTCGACGAGGGTGTTTACGAAGCAATCAATCTTGAAAAATGCGTAAACGACAGGCTTGTTGAGGGCGGCCCAAGCGTATCAAGCATTGAAAACCAAATCAAAAAAGCAAGAGAAATTATCGAAAAATAACATATAAATTCAGGCGGCACACATTAATCAATGTGTGCCGTTTTTATTACTCACCGTAATATTGTTAAATCGTAAATTATACGTTTACAGTCTATTATTCAAATTAAAAAGACATTTTTACGTTTATCGGTTGACTACCAAATATAAAAAGGTTATAATTAATTTCAAAATAGTATGTATAAGGGATAAAATTATGAAATACAAAATTGTAGTTGACAGCTGTTGCGATTTAACGGCTGATATGAAAAATTGGGATGATTTTGAGATTGTTCCGTTAACTCTCGAGATAGGCGATTACAGAATTTTTGATGATGAAAACTTTGACCAGGACGATTTCATTGCAAGAATGAAGGCAAACGGCGGCAATGCAAAGTCTGCCTGCCCTGCTCCCGACGCATTCAAAAAGGCTTATGAGGGCGATTACGAGGCAGTTTTTGTTTTAACTATCACAAATCAGTTAAGCGGAACATATAACAGTGCGCTTCAGGGCAAAATGCTTTACGAAGAAGAATTTAACGATGATAAAAAAATCATTGTTTTTGATTCTCTTGCAACATCAGGGCTTGAAACCTTGGTTGCTAAAAAAATTAAAGCACTTGCCGAAAGCGGCAAAAATACAGACGATATTCAAAAGGAAATTGAGTCTTATATAGTAAATAACACAGGCCTTTATTTCTGCCTTGAAAGCTTGGATGCGCTCAAGTCAAACGGCAGGCTCTTTGCTCTTGCGGCTAAAGTGCTTGAAAAAATAAGGGTTAAGCTTATTTGCAAAAGAACAACTCAAGGCAACATTTCACTTGCAGCTCAGGATATCACGCTCAACCGTGCTATGATGAAAATGAGCAACCTTATTGCAAACGAGCTTGAGGGCAAGGATTTAAGCGGCGAAACGCTTGTTATTTCTTACGTCTGCTGCGAGGACAGAGCAAAGCAGGTTGCCGCAAAAATCTGTGAAAAGGCTAAATTCGGCAATGTTGAAATACTTAAAGCATCGGGTCTTAATTCGCTTTATGCATCTGACGGCGGCATAATTGTTTCTTATAGTTTTTAAATAATGGGCTTATCAGATAAACACTCAGCCCAAGATAGTTAGTTGAAAAATAACCGTATCTATTGGTGTAGAACGGTTATTTTTTGTTTTCAAATCTAAATTTGCTATTAATCACCTTTTGTTATATAATAAATTCATGAGAGAAATTACGTTTAAAATTGAAGAAAAGCAAGACGGGCTGATGATAAGGGATTTTCTAAAGAATTTCGGTGTATCAAGCGCTCTTTTGACAAAGCTGAAGCGAGACGAAAACGGAATAAGCCTAAACGGTGAATTTGCAAAGGCAATTGCGGTTTTGCATACAAGTGATGTGCTTAAAATAAGGATTAAAAACAAGGGCAAAATGCCCGAAAAATTCATCTGTGACAAAGTTAAGGTCGCTTATGACGACGAAGATATTTTGGTATTAAACAAGCCGCCGCTTATGCCTGTTCACGAAAGCAGAAATCACCGTGGTGACACGCTTGCAAACGTTGCCGCCTGTTATATGGAAAGCGACTGTGCCTTTAGGGCGGTTTATCGGCTTGACAGGGATACGAGCGGTCTTGTGTTAATTGCTAAAAACGAACTTGCGGCAAGTAAACTTGCAGGTAAAATAAAAAAGGACTACTATGCGATAGTCAAGGGCAAATTTGAGGGCGAGGGCACAATTGATTTGCCGATTAGGCGAGTAAGGGAAAGCATTATTGAGCGTGGCGTTTTTGACGACGGCGAAAGAGCGATTACCCACTACAGGGTGATTAAAACCGACGGTAAAAGCACGCTTTTAAGGCTAAACCTTGAAACAGGACGAACTCATCAAATAAGAGTGCATTTTGCCCATCTCGGTTCTCCCCTTTTGGGTGACACGCTTTACGGCGGCGACTGCACTGAGATTAACAGGCAAGCGCTTCATTGCAAAACAATTTATTTCACTCACCCGATTACTAATAAAAAAATCACGGTTGACAGCGACTTCCCCGACGATTTTAAAGGACTGATTTAATGCCGGCATATTCCACACATTATATTTTTGCAAAAGAATTAAAAGAAGAAATTGAAAACTGCGTTGAATTTAAATTAAATGATGCGGCACTTTTTATCGGCACGCAGGGGCCGGACATATTTTTTGACCACAGGGTTATGCCGTGGATGATAGGAAAATCAATGAGAAAAATCGGTTCGCTCCTGCACAGAGCAAAGCCGAGCGATATACTTGACAAAATGAGAGAATACATCAATTTGTCAGAAAGCAAAGATATTGCAAAATCTTATGCGGCAGGGTTTATACTCCACTATGCACTCGATCGAAGCTGTCACCCGTATGTATATGCGCTTCAAAACAAAATGGTTGAAAAATATCCGCACCTCAACAGCCACACGGCGCACAATACGATTGAGTTTTCAATGGACACTTACCTTTTGACTAAAAGGTTAAAAGCAGAAAACGCTTACCTTTTTGATACCGAGGGAACAATTATTTTTAACGAGACAGAGCTTGACGAACTTGCAAAAATGATAAGTTATGTTACAAGCAATGTTACAAATAAACAAGTGATGCCAAATGATGTAAAAACTGCGATAAAAGATTTGAAATATATTCAAAAGCTTACAACCGACAAAAGCGGTAAAAAGGAAAATCTCGTCAAAATTATTGACGGCATAGTTGCTCCTTTTTTGAATAATTTTAAATTTAGCGCATTGATGAGGCCAAAAGACTTGGAAAATGCCAAAAAATATGGTAATATAGAGCGAAAGACGTGGACCTCGCCTTATAACAAGCTGAAAAGAAATGACAGCTTTGAGGATTTATTTGAATTTGCAAAATCTGACGCAATCGATATGATTAACAAGTTTTTTGCAGGAGAGGACACATATAAAATAACGCAAAACAAATCATTTTTAACAGGAGTTGAAGTAAAATGAAAACTATTCCAAGCTTTCAAATAGACCATAATATACTTAAAAAAGGTATTTATATCAGCAGAATCGACGATGATATCACAACTTATGATATCCGTATGCGCAAGCCCAACAGAGAGCCTGTTATGACTAATGCCGCTATGCACACAATTGAGCATCTTTTTGCAACTTATGTAAGAAATACCGAATTTGGCGACAATATTATTTATTTCGGACCTATGGGTTGCAGAACAGGATTTTATTTTCTTACGAGAAGCCTAAGCGATAATTATTCAATAAATCTTATTAAAGAGGCATTTCAATTTATTGCAGATTATTGGGGCGTTATTCCGGGTGCATCGCCTAAGGAATGTGGCAACTGCCTTGACCACAATCTTCCTCAAGCTAAGGAGGAAGCAAAGGCATTTCTTGAAATAATTAAAGATTGGACTAAAGAAGACTTAAAGTACCCAACTGCAGAAGACGAAAACTAATATAAGAATATAACAAAGCACCGTACAAAATGATTAAATCTGTACGGTGCTTTTTCTTAAGACTTCGAGAAAGCGAGATAAATTTCGTATTTTGCGAGTGGGTGCTGTACGTGGGTACTGCCCCCGAGCAAAAGACGGAAAGCGCCAAAAATGGCAAGGACTCAATGTCCTTGCCATTTTTCCAATCCCTCCGAGTGCAACAAGTTGCACCCACCTCTCTTTGCAAGGGAGACAAAAAGGTTTATTTTCTATTATTCGGCGCAGTTTAGCCGCTTTATCAAAGTCTGTTATTTATTGTCTATTTGAATTATATCTTTTTTCCAAGTTGACAAAACGTGGTTGCACTTAAAATTTTCGAGTTTTAAATTCTTTGTATGCCTACTCCAAAGGGCATAGGACGGAAGATTTCTAAACCTCCAGCCCTCAGGATACGTTTTTGCATACTCAGGAATGAAGCGGCGCCTGTCAACAGTTTCCTCGCAAGTGTAATAATCAAGAAAAATATTTTTAAGTGTAATATTTTCAAGTCTTTTTGTAATTCCAAATTGCTTATAGCCTGCAATAATTATTGGAATTTCAACACCTGTTGCCGTTACATTTGAAATGTTAATATCCTTAATTTCACTGAGCATATTAAACCTTAAAGCGTTAGAATCAGCCTTACCGTTGCCATTTGCGCCGAATTCAATAGCATTTGCACTTTGGCTGTTGACCAAAGCGGCACGGTTTCTGTTTGCAAGGCGAATAAATATCGGGCAGGTGCAACGCTCCATAGTAATATTATTAATATTTACATTACTGAGCACCGTTCCGTCGCACGCTTCAAGAGAAATGCCGGAAACGCTGCCGGGGTAAAGGTCGGTCATAAATAGCTTGCAGTCGCTGATTGAAATATCGGAAATATCATAGGTAGTTTCCGTTCCGACCTTAATTGCATTAGTTCTGCTGATTATTTCGCAGTCACTTATATTTATATTTTTCATACTTTTCGTATTACCGAGCCAGCTTGCATTTTTAATTACAATTCCGTCGTCTGCGGTAGAAATAAAGCAATGGCTGATATTTACATTGCTTGTGCCTGCAAGGTCAATTCCGTCTGCATTTGCAACATTTCTATTATTATTTATAACAAGATTTTTGATATCAACATTTTCGCAATTTGAAATTTTAAAGGTCCAATAAGCGCTGTTTTCAATAATAAAATTATCAACTGTTATATTTTTGCAATTTTTAAAATAAATAGGGCCGCCGTATTTGCTTGGGTGGGCAAAGCGAAGCTGACTTCTGTAATCCTGCCTCATCTCAATAACATCAATATATTTAGGCGGGGTGGTATTATTTTCACTTGCAACAGGCTTTAATCCGAAAAGATGGCCGTTTCCCTTTATTTTTCCGCCGCCTTTAAGTGCAATATTCTCACACCCCTCGGCATATAAAATAGCCTTTTTTTCTTCGTAACCCTTGCCTGTTTCGTTAGAAATTAAAGAGGAATTTTTAGTGATAAAAAGAGTAACGTTTGACAAAAGAGTAACCGTTTCGCTCACATAATCTCCGCCGTCAACAAGCACAACACCGCCGATTTCACTCGCCTTTTCAATTGCCTTGTTAATGAACGGGGCGTTGTTTAAATTTTGCGTATCTGCGCCGTATTCCCTGATATCTACAACATTTTTCCTCGGTTTACCCTGCTTTCTAATATATTTTTCCTCAGGATAATAGCTTGAAAAATCGTATTTTCTGACCTCTTTATAAGGCTCACCCTCGCTAACTCTTAAATCCTTGCCGAAGAAAAGTGTTTTAAGCTTATCTATATCATTTCTCTTTTTCTTATACATAGCTTATATCCCCTAATTACAAAAACTGCATACATATTAATTATATCAAAAAAATAATTTAATGTAAATACTACAATTTATTAATATTTAGGTGTATAATTAAGATAAGGGATAGGTTATTCTTTTTTATCAAAGTTTAACATATACCCTTAGGTTAAACACAGGAGGTATTATTTATGATTAACATTACAGCAAGAGGATTTGAACTCAAGCAAGGTACAAAAGACGGAATTGAAAAGGAGCTTAAAAGAATTGAAAAAATGCTCCCTGAGTCGGCAGAATTTGACGTAACACTTGCCAAGAAAAAGGACGGCTATAAGTGCGATATAACAGTAGTAAACGTAGGTTCGTTTATCAGAGGCGAAGCAAGAGCAGACCGAATTGAGCCTGTTGTTGATATGGCGGTTGACGACCTCAAGAGAAAGCTGAGAAAACTCAAAACCTTCCTCGTTGACAAAAAGAGAAAGGGCGGCATTGACGAAATTGCAAAGGCGGTTGCTCCGTTTGACGATGTAACCATGGATGATTTTGACCAATTCGACTCATCAAGCGTTGATATCAAAAGAAGAAAATCCATTTCACCTAATATGATGACAGACGATGAGGCTATCGTTCAAATGGAAATGCTCGGTCACAGCTTTTTCGTTTATCTCGGTCTTGACGGCGAAACAAAGATTATTTATAAGAGAGAAAAAGGCTACGGCCTTTTGATTTGCGAATAAGCAATCGCTATTATCCGTTAAATATCGGCTCATTTTGAGCGATACGGAGTCTGCGACGGCTAAATGTAAACTTCAAGTTTACATTTTGAAAACCTAAAATAAGTTGAACAAAGGGCACTTCTTTGGTAAAATGATTACAGAAATCAACCAAGGAGGTGCTCTTTATGAATTTCAGCGAAAATTTAAGAAGATTAAGAAAAGCAAAGGACATTAAGCAAGAGGCCCTTGCCGAGGCTATGAACGTTTCCCGTCAAACGGTATCAAAATGGGAAAACGGCACGGCAATGCCGGATTTTAAAAAGCTTAATGCACTTGCAGAATATTTTGGCGTTACTATGGATGAACTTTTAGGTTTCAGTAACGACAAGAATAATAATGATAATATAAATGATTATACAAAGGAATATATAAACGAGCTTATCACACTTGAAAATATGCAAAGCTCTGAAAAAATCAAGGAATTATATAAAAAGCTGAAAACCTGCGCTGTAATTTTCTGTGTCGCTTTGGCGGTTATAATATTCTTTATGATTAGTATAAATAACCAAATTGATAATTTGAAATCGCAAATTAATAATGTTCAATCACCGCAAATTATACAAGACGATTCCGACAACACCCACGATATGTCAGACGATGCAAGTTATGAGGTTTTAAGCTTTGACAAGGATAAGCCGTGGCTTGCAAACGTTTGCTTCACCTATGCGCCCGAAACATACAGCAATTCATTAAAGGTTACGCTTGAAGTGCCGCAAGATGATAATAAAACTAAGGAACTTGAATTTGAGCGCAAGGGCGGCAAATTCGTTCTTGAAACTCAGCTTGACGCAACAATAAAGGGCAACTATACCCTTTTGGCAAAGGACGACAGCAACACGTCAACTATTGATTTAACACCTGATTATGCATCTGAATACTTTAATGTTGACAATTACATTTCAACCGTCAACTATAAAAATACATATTTGCAATTTAAGGCAGAGGATAGCAATAACGTAAAGTTCAATTTAAACTCAAAGCAAGAACTCGAAAAAGCGCATTTAAAAATTTATTCAAGCAAGAATAAAGACAAGGTGCTTTATGAAAAGGATTGCCGTGTTGCCGATAACACCGTATTTTTAGGCTATTTAAAGGCAAAGATTGATTACGAATTAATCTTGACGAGCGTTGATTTTGAAATAAGTGCAACAGACAAAAACGGAGTTAAATACATCTACTACACCAACGTAAGTATTGACCTAAGCGATGAAGAAATCGGCTCTGTAGAAACAGACAATGAGCAGTACGAAATTGAATTTCCAAACGGCAAAACAATTATAAATAATTCATACGATGATTAAGCCGTATTGAACATTTCTTTTAATTATGGTATAATTTAACCACTAAATTTAAGGAGTGTTACATTATGGCTGAAAGCATTAAATATATCGGTGCGAACACGCACGACCTTGATTTATTTGAGGGGCAATATTCAATTCCAAACGGAATGGCTTACAATTCATACGTTATTGACGATGAAAAAATCGCAATTATGGACACGGTTGACAACATTGTTACAGACAAGTGGCTTGAAAATCTAAAAAAAGCGCTTGACGGCAGAGAGCCTGAATATCTTGTGGTACAGCACTTAGAGCCTGACCATTCGGGAAATATCAACACTCTTTTAAAAATGTATCCGCACCTTACTCTTGTTTGCACGGCTAAGGCAAAGGCAATGCTTGAGCAGTTTGATATTGAGGCTGAAAATGTTATGGCAGTCAAGGAGGGCGACGAGCTGTCGCTCGGAAGCCATACGCTTAAATTCATTCTTGCACCTATGGTTCATTGGCCTGAGGTTATGATAACCTATGAGGAAAGCGAAAAAGCCCTTTTCTCAGCCGACGCATTTGGAAAATTCGGTGCACTTGACGTTGATGAAAGCTGGAACTATGAGGCGAGAAGATATTATTTCAACATTGTCGGCAAATACGGCTTACCAGTATCTAATGTTTTGAAAAAAGCAGGAAAGCTTGATATTAAGAAAATTTATCCGCTTCACGGCCCGATTTTATCCGATGAAATTCCTGAGGTTTTAAGGCTTTATACAATTTGGTCATCTTATGAGCCAGAGGATGAAGGTGTATTTATCGCCTATGCATCAATGCACGGCAACACAGCCGAAGCGGCTCGCAAAATGAAAGAAATTCTTGAAGAAAAGGGCGCAAAAGTTGCAATCTCCGACCTTTCAAGAAGCGATATGGCAGAAAATGTTGAAAACGCATTCAGATACAGCACGCTTTTATGTATGGCGCCAAGCTATGACGGCACAGTATTCACCCCTATGGCTGATTTTATTCACCGTTTAAAAACAAAGCTTTATCAAAACAGAAAGGTTGCCCTTGTTGAAAACGCATCATGGGCACCGAGTGCCGTTAAAGCTATGAAGTCAGAGTTTGAAACAATGAAAAACATTGATTTAATTGATAATACGGTTACAATCAAAACAACATTAAAAGAAAATGACATTGATGCTCTCAAATCACTTGCAGACGAAATATTAAAATAAAAAAAATGACGATTGCACCAAAGTGTAATCGTCATTTCAGCGTGTAGAAAAAGTCAAATTACAAATTTCTACACGCTGAAAGACTTCGAGAAAGTGAGATAAATTTCGTATTTTGCGAGCGGGTGCTGTACGTGGGTACTGCCCCCGAGCAAAAGACGGAAAGTGCCAAAAGTGGCTTGAACGTAGTATTCAAGCCACTTTTCTATAAATGTACTTTTGATTTTATTTCGGCAAGAGCAAGCCCTTGCCCTACGTTACGTCGAAAGAAATTCCGTGTTTGAATGAATTTCTTTGAAATTCATAATAAACACTTCGTTCCTTTCTCCTTTTCCCCACCAAATTTTCAATTTGTCGGGGACCCCGAATGGAATTTCGTTTTATAACACGGCACGGTTTAGCCACTTTATCGACATTCTGAGATGGCTACGTATTTTACGTAACCATCTTTTTACATTATATTTCAATACCTAATTCATTAATTTTATCTCTTAACGCAAGCCAATCGCCGAATGCCGCTTCCTTATTATTAGGATTTCTCAAAATAGCGGCAGGGTGATACGTCCCCATAAAAAGAGTGCCGTTTTTATCAATAAATTCGCCGTGCTGCTGAGTAACCTTGAAGTTTTTATCAATAAGCTTTTGAGCCGAAATTCGACCTACGCAAACAATAATTTTAGGTTTAATAATCTTAAACTGCTCCCTTAGCCAATTAATGCACATATCCTGCTCCTCAGGCTTAGGGTCACGGTTTTTAGGCGGACGGCATTTAACCATATTTGCGATATATACGTTTTTATCTCTTGAAAGGTCAACGCTTGCAAGAAATTTATCAAGGAGCTGACCGCTTCTTCCGACAAAAGGTTGACCCTGCAAATCCTCGTTTTCGCCGGGTCCCTCACCTATAAGCATAATATCCGCATCTTTTTTGCCAACGCCGAAAACAAGGTTTGTTCTGCCCTCGCACAAGTCGCATTTTGTGCAATTTTTACATTTAATTTCAAGTTCGTCTAATGTCATTTTTCATCACCAACGCTATTATATCAAATTTATGGTTGAAATACAATCAAAATAGGTATAAAATATAAGAGATTAAAATGCACTTTATGTGCGTGTATGATTTAAGGAGATTTACATATGGAAAACAAAGTTTTAGTTGAAATTTCAGCAAGACACGTTCACCTTTCAAAGGAAGATTTGGAAACACTTTTCGGCAAGGGATATGAGCTTACTGTTAAAAAGGAACTTTCTCAGCCAGGTCAGTTCGCAAGCAACGAAAGAGTAAGAGTTGTAGGTGCTAAGAGCGAATTTCCTGCTGTTTCAATCCTCGGCCCGTGCAGAAAGGAAACTCAGGTTGAGTTGTCCCTCACAGACGCTCGTTCAATTGGCGTTACTGCTCCTGTAAGAGAGAGTGGCGACCTTGAAGGCTCAGGAAGTTGCAAGCTTGTAGGCCCTGCAGGTGAAATCGAAATTACAAAGGGTGTTATTGCCGCTAAAAGGCATATCCACGCAACAACAGCAGACGCTGAAAAAATGGGACTTACAAACGGTCAAATCGTTTCAGTTACCATCCCTACATCAAACGAAAGAAATCTTACATTCGGCGACGTTGTAGTAAGAGTATCGGATTCTTATGCTCTTGCAATGCACATTGATACTGACGAGGCAAATGCCGCAGGTATGGCTCCTAACACTATCGGTACTATTATTAAATAAGATACTGATAAAGCGGCTGAACCGCGCCAAATAAAATAAATAAACCTATTTGCTTCCCTTGTGTAAAGGTGCAGGTCGGTCGGTGCAACTTGTTGCACTCAGAAGGATTGGAAAGACGGCAAGGACATTGAGTCCTTGCCGTCTTTGGCGCTTTCCGTCTTTTGCTCGGAGGCAGTACCCACGTACAGCACCCACTCGCAAAATACGAAATTCATCTCACTTTCTCAGCATCTAAAAAACTTTTATATAAATTCAAAAATAATGCACAAAATAAAAATGGTGATATTATGGAATTTTTTCAAATAATTATATTATCCGTTGTTGCAATGGCTGTATTATTTTTATTAACTAAATTAATGGGTTTCAGGCAGATAAGCGAGATGAGCTTTTTTGACTATGTTATCGGAATAACGATAGGCTCAATTGCGGCTGAAATGTCAACAAACATTGACCTTGAATGGTGGAAGGGCATAACGGCAATGGCAGTTTGGGCGGTTATAGGTGTTTTACTGTCGGTTATTACGCAAAAAAGCATTACGGCAAGGCACTTTATTTCAGGCGAGCCGATTATCATAATGCAAAAGGGCAAAATAATTAAGAAAAATATGAAAAAAGCAAAGCTTGACATTGACGATTTAATTGCAAGTGCGAGAGCGAGCGGATATTTTTCGCTTGCAGATATCGACTGTGCAATTATGGAAACCACGGGAAACATCAGCTTTATGCCGACTCCACTTAAAAGACCGCTTAACCCAAAGGATTTCAACTTTGCGCCGATGAGAGAAGGTCTTTCTTATGATGTCATATTAGACGGGCAATTACTCGAAAAAGAGATTGAAAAATCCCCTATCGGCAAAAATGAGCTTAAAAAAATGATTGCAAACAGAGATATTTCGCTCAATAATATTGCCGTTGCAAGCGTTGACGAAAATAAACAGTTGACAATTACAACTTATTAAATTATATTATGTATGATTAAGTAAAAAAGAGGTGCAAATATGGCTCACGTTCACGAACACACAAATGGCGAATGCTGTCACGGCCACGGCTGCGGCTGCGAGCATTCACATGAGGAGATAGATAAAGGTCAATTTTTATTCAAATTAATCGGCGGAGGATTTTTCCTGATTGCCGGCTACATATTAAACGAAATTGCCGAAAGAGGTATTGTTGATTTACCTAAATTCACATATCTTGTATGTTTTATGCTTTCATACTTAATAGTAGGCTTTGACATAATCAAAGAAGCTGTTGAAGGTGTAATGCACAAGGATATTTTTAATGAAAACCTACTTATGACAATTGCTTCAATCGGTGCATTTGCTGTCGGAGAATACAGTGAAGGCTGTATGGTAGTATTCCTCTTTACCATAGGCGAATATTTGCAGGGTCTTGCACTTGAAAAAAGCAGAAAGTCGATTAAAAATATGCTTGAAGCCAAGACGGAGGAGGTCAATATTTTAGTTGACGGCAAGGAGCAAACAGTTAAGCCGGACGAGGTTAAAGTCGGCGACTTAATGATTATCCGCCCCGGCGAAAAGCTTGATATTGACGGCATAATAAGCGAGGGAACGTCGCAATTCGATATGAAATCGCTCACGGGCGAAACAATTCCGATTACCAAAACAGTCGGCGACAGCGTGCTTGCAGGCTCGGTAAGCCTTGACGGCACGGTAACGGTTAAGGCTGAAAAGGAATATAAGGATTCGACAGTTTCAAGAATACTTGATATGCTTGAAAAATCGCAGGATAAAAAGAGCCACGCTCAAAAATTCATCACCCGATTTGCAAGAATTTATACTCCGATTGTATGCTTAATTGCCGTGCTTATTATGGTTGTGCCTCCCCTTTTCTTCGGCGGTCAATGGCACGAATGGCTTTACAGAGGTCTTTCGGCACTCGTTGTTTCCTGCCCTTGCGCACTTGTTATTTCAATTCCGTTAAGCTTTTTTGCGGGAATAGGCGCATGCTCTCGTGAGGGAATACTCGTCAAAGGCGGAAACTATCTTGAAGCACTTGCAAAAGCGGACACAGGTGTATTTGACAAAACAGGCACGCTCACAAACGGCAAATTTGAATTTGTAACCTGTGAACACAACCATTGCCATTGCAAAGATAACAAGCACAGAGAGCTTTTAAAAATTATTGCCGCTTGCGAAAGATATTCCACCCACCCTATTGCAAAAAGCATTAATGTTGCATTCGGTCACTATGCAGACGAATGTGAGGTCAAAGATTCAAAAACTTATGCAGGACTCGGTGTTTCGGCAGTAGTTGACGGAGTTAAATACTTCGTCGGAAATGAAAAGCTTATGCGTGAACACTGCGATGATTTTAAGGAAACAAGCGTTATAGGAACGGCAATTTATTGTTGCAGTGAAAAAGGCTTTATGGGTGATATTGTATTTGCCGATATCATTAAGCAGGACAGCAAGGACGCACTTAAAAACCTTAGAAAACTCGGAATTAAAGAAACAATTATGATGACGGGCGACAAGGAAGTAATTGCCAAAGACATCGCCCAAAAGGCTGATATTGACACGGTTTACTCCCGTCTTATGCCTGACGAAAAAGCAAATATAGTAAGTGAGCTTCAAAAAAACGGCAAAACCGTTGTTTACACAGGCGACGGAATTAACGACGCACCTGTTTTGTCGCAGGCTGACGTTGGTGTAGCTATGGGCGGTGCCGGCTCTGACATAGCAGTTGAAGCGGCAGATATGGTTATTATGGGCGACTCGCTTTCAAAGCTTGCAATAGGCAAAAAAGCCGCAAAGAAAACAATTCGTATAGTTTATGAAAATATCATTTTTGCAATAGCCGTAAAACTCTTAATCATTATCGGCTGTGCGGTAGGTATATTTAACGAAAATGCAATGTGGCTTGCGGTATTCGGCGACGTAGGCGTTTGCCTTATTGCGATTGCAAATTCACTCAGAGCTTTAAGAGTAGGCGAAATCAAGAATGATAAATAAGCTAAAACAATAAAAATCAATATCATAAATTAATGGGCTGTCTCACTTTTGTGAGACAGCCCATTTAATTAAAATCCGTTATTCTTTAAGAAATCATATATTCTCTTTGAATTGTTATTATCACGGTATTCAAAATATTTAGGAGCGGCAAGGCGATCCTTTTCATTTTCAACAAAACCGTTATTTGCGAAATATTCAACATCGTTTAACAGTGCATCCTCGGTAGTGGAACGGTTGCCGAAAAGGTCATTTTCCATATTGATATATGAACCGTGAGCCTGATTATACATATCATAGTCAAACTGATAGAAAAGAACAGGCTTGTCCATATAATAAACGTCCCAGCAAACGCTTGAATAGTCCGTAATAAGCATCGAGCAGCGCATCATAAGCTCATTAAGAGGGATTTTGCCAAAAGGAATATACGTTACCCTATTGCTGACAGCGGCCTTGAAATTATCAATATATCCTGCAAATTTAGGATGGATATAGAAAATAAGGCGAGTGTTTGTATCCTTAAGAATTTGGTTAAGGCGAGGGCTTTGAAGAAGAGATGAATACTTCTTATAATAATCACTTACAAGGAATTGATTATCGCTGACTTCTTCAAGCCAAGAACGCCAAGTAGGCATAAGAAGAATAAACTTTTCCTTATCAGCCTGCTTATCCTCAAGAACATCCCAACGTGCAAAGCCCGTGATAGGCGCAGTCTTTTCATTATAGCCAAGCTCGTTAATTGCAATTTCCTGCTCAACCCTGCCTGTTGTGACAAAGTATTCCATTGAACTTGTACCCTTTTTGCCGAAAAGCTGATGAACCTGCTTAAGAGCAGTTACGCCGTGCTGGAGGAAGAGTTCCTTTTTCTTTCCTATTGCACGCTTAACAAGGCTCGGCTTAGTTCTCCAAGCGTAAAGATGAGATTTTGAGTCGCTCGAAATACAAATTGACATTGACATAATGTAAAGCATATGCTTAACACTCATAAAATCAATTACGTGCTTGCCGTATTTTTCAACATTTTTATATTCGTCTGAGCGCTTATCAATTACATAATAGATATTTTTTTTCTCTTTTTCATCAAGATTTTCCATACAATACTTGAAGAAATAATAGCCGTTATCCTGCGCCATTTTGCAGAATTTTTCATAAACAATCCAAATATTTTTGCGGCTTAGGAAAAGACCTGAGAGAATATAAAGAATATATGCCAAAACTTCCTTGCGCTTAACCTCGGCAGTATCGTATTCGCTTCTTTCCCTAAAGCAGAAATTAATAATACCTTTTTTGGTAAAATAAGGGAAAATTATATGCTTATCGTCAACATCACACTGAACATTTGAAAAATAAAGCTTTTGCTTAATCGCATAGCCGTTATAACCGAGCTTAACATATTGCTTTGCGCCGTATTTTTCAACTACAGCCCTTACATCCCAGAATATTTCCTTAAGCGGCATATCGCCCTTAAATTCGAGAGTTGCATTTACCCTTGTAAAGCCCTCTTTCTTTTCGAGCTTACAATCAAACGGAATTTGAATATCCTCAATAACGCTCCTGTATTTAAGAACAAGACCGTCAAACTTGGCGTTTTGGTCGTTCGGAATATTGAACGCAAGTTCAAGGCGATTGCCATTAGTTTTAAGAGAAGTAAGCTTACACGGCGGGTAAATCGCTTCAAGTGCATCATCCTTTTTGCCAAAATAAAGGGTGAACTCTCTTTTATCATCATAAAACGGACTTGTCGCAAGTTCATAAGCAGTAGGCGTTAAATCATAAAGCTTGAGCATTTTTCTTGTACGCTCACTGTTAGCGTCAAAAAGCTTTTTAAGGTCCGTATCAAAATAAGATTTCGGAAGAGTATACGTTGCAAAAAGCGGTTCGCAAAATCTTTTGGAAATATCACCGTCTTTTGCCTTTTTAATTGACGGCATAACTATGCATTTTCTGCCCTTTTTCTTATCAAATGCAATAATACCGACATTATATCTTTGCTTATTGTAAACAACGAGTTTTTCAATAAGAATATCAAGCGGAATTTCAAAACTCTTTGTTTGCCTGTTTTCCTCAGTCAAAGGAAGTGTTTTTTGAATAACACGCTTATTGTTTAAAACTGCGATTTGTTCAAATTCGTACCCCTTGGCATTAAGAGATATAGCAATTTTTTTGTTGCCGTTTGCAACATTTTTTGTATTTAGGTGAACAATATCACGCTCGTCAACAAAGCAATTTTCGTCAAATGCGCTGATATCTGTAATAAACTTAGGGTCAATATTAAGATTAGGAAATGTACGCTGAATTTCTCTTTTATGAACAGCATCCTTAACTTTTTTAACGCCTAAATGGCACAGTGCATCCTCAATATACGTTCTCGGAGTTGTCATTGTGATAACAACATATTTGAACATATCGTTGAAATTATCATAAAGCGCAGGGCCAACCTCACCCTTAAACCATTTCTTTTCAAAGCAAACAATTGTATCGTCGGTTGCAATTTTTGAAATTGAATTAAGATGAGCATATTCCTTAACAATTTCAGGGTGAATAACCTTGTACCTTTTTTCCTTATTAAAGGAATAGTCCTTAATTTCAAGGCTGTCACTCTCACCTGTAAACAAAAGGTCAAGAAGCCTTTGGCTTATATCCGGTGCATCATACTTAAAGAACGTTTTGAAATATTCGGTATCGGTATACGAATCACTCATAAAGCTTTCATCACTAAGCACCCTTGCAAGCTCTTTTTCATCATAAATTTTACGGAAAGGAAGCGTTGCAACGTCCAAATACATTCCTCTATCGTGCATATATTCATCATAGTCATACATAAAGAGGATAATCGGCTTTTGAGTGATTGAATAATCGAAAAATACAGATGAATAGTCTGTAACAAGTGCGTCTGCGCAATTCAAAAAGCTATAGTTATCAACACCCTTTGGGAAAGGCTTGATATGCTTATAATTACTAAGCGAAATTGAATCCTTCAAAATCGGATGGAAATTGACAAAGAAAACTTGGTCATCACTAAGCTTATTATCGATAACCTTAAATATTTCCTTAACCTTGCTTTCATACGAAGCGGTGTTGATATCGTGGTTACTTGTGCCTCTCCAAGTCGGCATATAAGCATAAACGGTCTTTCCCGCTAAGCCAAGTTCTGCTTTAAGTGCCTCTCCCTCTTCTTTTTTAAAGAATATTTCATTTCTCGGATAGCCTGCCATAACAACCTTGCCTGTATAAAGGTCGTTAAGGTTATAATCCTCCATCATAACATCACGGGTGAAATCGTTGGGGAAAGTTATATAGTCAGCCTGCAGGAAATTGTGCTGAACATTATACATTGACTCAATGCCGAGGCGCATTTTTTTGCCGAGCGTTTTGAGCGGAGTGCCGTGCCAAGTTTGAATATAAACCTGCTCCGGCTTTTTAACGAAATAAACCGGAAATGAGCTGTTATTGATAAGATACTTTGCGCTTGCAAGAATTTTTGTATACTTAAATGTCGTTACGTCAATAAGCTTAACGTCAAGCCCGATTTCTTTTATGAACTCGGCGTGCTTTTTCTTATTTTCCGTGCCGTAATATATTTTATATTTTCCGGGGTAGGATTTAAGAATTTGGCGAACAAGCGCAAGGGTAGAGTCAGAAATATTTGAACCGTGAAACGACTCAACCAAAATGACATTATCCTTAACCTTGCAGTGCTTATAAAACATACCGAAATAAAACTTTCTTTTCGGCGTTTTGGAAAACATACGAGAAATATATTTGAGTATTTTTTTTATAATTCTTTGTATTTTTTCAGATATACCCATTTTTACCTCCAAATGAAATCTATATTAAAAATATAAAATTACATACTTATTAATTTTAACATATTTTAAGCTTATTTGCAACAATACGCTGATTTTGTAATAAAATGCTTATGTCAATTTTATTTATATGTCGAAAAGTTAAGGAAATGTTTATTTTTAGTTATTGAAATGAGAGGGCAAAGTGATATAATTAAGTTAGGAAAATTTTACGTAAAATTTGAAAAAAAGGGGTTATACCGATGAATAAAAATGAAATATTATCGTACGTTGACCACACCTTATTGGCGCAAGGCGCAACGTGGGAGGAAATAAAGCAAATTTGCATTGACGGCATAAAATACGGCTGTGCAAGCGTTTGTATTCCTCCGTCATTTGTCAAAGCGGCAAAGGCTTATACCGGCGATAAAATAAAAATATGCACAGTTATAGGCTTTCCAAACGGATATAACACAACCGAAGTCAAATGCTTTGAAGCAAGCGATGCCGTTAAAAACGGCGCAGACGAAATTGATATGGTAATTAACATCGTTTTTTTAAAGGACAAAAAATATGATGAATTGCTAAATGAAATAAATGAGATTAAAAAAGCGTGCGACGGCAGGCTTTTAAAAGTGATTATCGAAACCTGTTTATTAAGCGACGACGAAAAGGTTAAAATGTGCGAAATTGTTTCACAATCGAATGCGGATTTCATCAAAACATCAACGGGATTTTCCTCAGGCGGCGCAACCTTTGATGATATAAAACTTATGAAAGAGCATATTAACGGCAAAAAAATAAAGGCGGCAGGCGGAATAAAATCATTTAGCGACGGTGAAAAGTTTATTTCATTAGGCGCTGACAGGCTCGGCACAAGCAGACTTGTTAAAATTATGAAAGAAGGATAAAAATGCGTGGTTTTATAGTTGTACTTGACTCTTTTGGCGTAGGTGCTGCTCCCGACGCAACGGCTTTTGGCGACGAAGGCGCAAGCACTATAAAAACAATATCAAAATCTGTTTATTTTAACACGCCGAATATGAAAAAAATGGGGCTTCTTGCTATTGACGGAGTTGGGCTTGACAGTTTGGAAAAGCACAGCGCATCATACGGCAGGCTTAGAGAACTTTCAATCGGCAAGGACACCACAACAGGTCATTGGGAAATGGCAGGTATAGTTTCAAAAAAGGCTTTGCCTACATTTCCAAACGGCTTTCCAAGCGAGGTTATTGATGAATTTGAAAAGCAATGCGGCAGAAAAGTTATTGTAAACAAGCCGTATTCCGGCACTCAGGTAATCAAAGATTACGGCGACGAGCATATCAAAACAGGCGCTTTAATTGTTTACACCTCGGCTGACAGTGTATTTCAAATTGCGGCCTGCGAGGATATAGTAAGCGATGAGGAATTGTATAATTATTGCAAAATCGCAAGAAAAATACTCGTTGGCAAATACGCAGTAGGCAGAGTTATTGCACGGCCGTTTATCAAGGATGAAAACGGCAATTTTATCAGAACTGCGAGACGTCATGATTTTTCACTCGAACCACCCGGCGACACGCTGCTTGACGTACTGAAAAGGCACGGCAAGGATACCATTGCAGTGGGCAAGATTTACGACATTTTTGCGCACAGAGGAATGAGCGAGCATTATTTCACAACGGGGAATACGCAAGGCATTGCAAAAACACTTGAAATTTCAAAAAGAGATTTCAACGGTCTTTGCTATACAAATCTTGTTGACTGCGATATGCTTTACGGCCACAGAAGAGATATTGACGGCTACGCAAGAGCCATAAGCGAATTTGACGAATGCTTACCTGAGCTTTGCGCAAATCTTAATGATGATGACTTTTTAATGATAACGGCAGACCACGGCTGTGACCCCGGATATAAAGGAACGGACCACACAAGGGAATATGTGCCGCTTATCATATATTCAAAATCGCTCAAAAGCATAAATTTAAAAACCGTTGACGGCTTCGGCGTTGTTTGCAACACGGCACTTTCACTTTTCGGCATTAACGAACAGCTTGAAGGCGAAAATGTAATAGATTTAATAAAGTAAAAGGGTAAGAATATGGAAAACAGAGAATTAATGTATCTTGCAGAAAATGCAAAGCAAAAAAGCTATTCCCCTTATTCAAAATTTAAGGTCGGTGCGGCGCTTTTAACCAAAGACGGCAAAATATATGTAGGTGCAAATATTGAAAATTCGTCTTATCCTTTGACGGTATGCGCCGAGAGAGTGGCTTTTTTCAAAGCAATAAGCGAGGGCGAAAAGGAATTTGAAAAAATCGCAATTTCAGGTTCAAGCGATGACTTTTGCTTCCCCTGCGGTGCTTGCAGGCAGGTTATGAGCGAATTTTGCGGCAAGGATTTTGTGATTATATTAGAAAATGGGAAAGAAATTAAGAGTTTCACTTTAGGCGAGCTTCTCCCCTATTCATTCAAATTAGACAAATAAAGAAGGCGTTACATTATGCGAATGGCAGATATTATTGAGCATAAAAAGCAAGGCTTGACGCTTACAAAAGAGGAAATTGAATTTTTTGTAAAAGAATATACAAACGGCGATATCCCCGATTATCAGGCATCGGCTCTTGCAATGGCAATATATTTTAACAAAATGACAAATGAGGAAACTGCCGCACTTACACTTGCAATGGCGAAAAGCGGCGATATGCTTGATTTAAGCGAATTTAAAAACTCGACTGTTGACAAACATTCCTCCGGCGGAGTGGGCGACAAAACTACTCTTGTTGTTGCGCCGATTGCGGCAGCGGCAGGCTGTACTGTTGCAAAAATGAGCGGCAGAGGCTTAGGCTTCACGGGCGGCACGATTGATAAACTTGAGGCTATCCCCGGTTTTTGCACCGCTATGAGTCCTGAAAATTTCAAAAAACAGGCAAGGGATATAGGCTTAGTCGTTGCAGGTCAAACAGGCAATATGGCGCCGTGTGACAAAAAATTATACGCTTTGAGGGACGTTACCGCCACGGTTGACTGTATGCCGCTGATTGCATCGTCAATTATGAGCAAAAAGCTTGCCGCAGGGGCTAAAAATATAGTTCTTGACGTTAAATGCGGCGAGGGTGCATTTATGAAAGATATTCAAAGTGCAACGCTTCTTGCAGAAGAAATGGTAAGCATAGGCAGGCACTGTGACAGAAATGTAAAAGCGCTTATCACCGATATGAGTTCACCTTTAGGCTATGCAGTCGGCAACAGCTTAGAAGTGGCGGAAGCGATAAAAATACTTAAAGGCGAGAATATTTTGCATTTAACCGAACTTTGCATAGCACTTGCTGCAAATATGATAAGTCTTACCAAAGAAATTGATTTAAAAGAGGCTGAAATCATTGCAAAAGAAATGATTAATTCAGGCAAGGCGCTTGACAAGCTGAAGCAAATGGTTAAATCTCAGGGCGGCGACGTGGGCTATATTGAAGATGAAAATAAATTCGGATTTGATAAATATAAAGCTGAAATTAAGGCGGAAAAGCAAGGCTATATTTCAAAAATCGACGCTCAAAAAATCGGCAATGTTTGCGTTATCTTGGGCGCAGGCAGAAATGTGAAAACGGACAATATTGACCCACTGGCAGGAATACTTTTCAAGTGTCAAAAAGGTGATTACATAAACAAAAACGATACTGTTATGACACTCTATTCAGATGATGAAAAAAAGCTGAAAAATGCAACGGCGCTTATATTAAATTCATTTGAGATAAGCGATATTAAGCCAAATGACAGCAATATAATTTTAAAACAGCTTTAGGAAAAGGGGGTAAATTTATGAAACTGTATTTTGTAGGCGCAGCACACGAGGTGACAGGTTCTTGCACTATTCTTTATGCCTGCGGCAAAAAAATAATGATAGACTGCGGTATGGAGCAGGGTGAAAACATTTACGAAAATGTTGAACTTCCCGTATCGCCTAACGATATTGACGCTATGCTTTTAACCCATGCTCATATTGACCACTCAGGTCATATTCCTTATGTGTCGGCTAACGGCTTTTCTGCGCCGATTTATACAACAAGTGCGACTGACAGGCTTTGCCGAATTATGCTTATGGACTCGGCGCACATTCAGGAATTTGAGGCAGAATGGAAGAACAGAAAAAACAAGCGCAGCGGTAAAGAGCCGATTGAACCGCTTTATACCACGCAAGACGTACAAAATGCGCTTAAATATTTTACTCCGTGCGAATATGACGAGAGCTATCAAATTTTCGACGGAATAGAAATTAAATTTATTGATGCAGGTCATCTTTTGGGCAGTGCGTCAATAGAAATTAAAGTGACGGAAAACGGAATTACAAAAACCATTCTTTTTTCCGGAGATATAGGAAATATCAACCGCCCGCTTATAAAAAATCCTCAAAAACCGCCCGTAGAAAAGGCAGATTACGTCATTATCGAGTCCACCTACGGCAACAGGCTTCACGGCGACAGACCCGATTATGTTTTGCAGCTTACAGGAATTATTCAATCCACCCTTGACCGTGGCGGAAACGTTATTATTCCTTCATTTGCAGTCGGCAGAACACAGGAGCTTCTTTATTTAATAAGAATAATCAAAGAAAAGGGGCTTATTAAAAATCATGCAAACTTTCCTGTTTGGGTGGACAGTCCGCTGGCTGTTGAGGCAACGGAAATTTATGACGATAAAAATTTAAGAAGATATTTTGACGCCGACACGCTTGAACTTATCAACAACGGCATTAATCCTATTAAATTTGACAATCTTAAGCTTGCCGTAACAAGCGACGAATCTAGAATGATAAACGACGACCCGACACCGAAAATCATCCTATCTGCAAGCGGAATGTGCGAAGCAGGACGAATCAGGCACCATTTAAAGCATAATTTATGGCGAGAGGAATGTACTGTTTTATTCGTAGGATATCAAGCCGAAGGAACGCTTGGCAGAAAAATTATTGAAGGTGCCAATAAGGTTAATCTTTTCGGCGAGGAAGTGCAAATCAACGCAAATATTGAAAAAATGCAGGGCATAAGCGGCCACGCAGACAAAAATATGCTCCTTTCCTGGCTTGCAAGCATACCGCAAAAGCCAAAGGTTGTTTTTGTAAATCACGGTCACGATACCGTTTGCGACGAATTTGCAAAATCGATTGAAAACGAGCTTGAAATATCGGCTCTTGCACCTTACTCCGGCGATGGCTTTGAGCTTGGCGACGTTGTAAGGCAGGTTGATATCGGACCTCGCAAGCTTTATGACAAAAAGCTGCATAAAATTGAGCGCAATAATACGGTTTATGACAGGCTTTACCTTGCAGGTCAAAATCTTATGTCTGTTATTGAAGCTTCGAGGGGATGTCCTAACAAGGAATTGGGCAAGTTGACTGACCAAATTACAGCCTTAATCGAAAAATATAAACAAGACTGACGGTGAAACTATGGTAATATATACAAGCAAAATAAACGAAAAACTAAAAAACACAGATGATTTTTTACTGTCGAGCGAAAATAAAATATTAAACCAAATAGACGAATGTGCAAAAAGGATTTTACCGCTTCAAGACACAAGACCTATAATTTTAATATCCGGCCCGTCAGGAAGCAGCAAAACAACAACGGCAATTAAGCTTGCAAAGGCATTGAGAAAAAACGGTGCCGATGTTTGCTACATATCTATGGATAAATATTTTAAAAACTTTACCGATGAGGAGCGTGCGCTTAAAAAGCTAAATAAAATTGACCTTGAAGCACCCGACAGAGTAGACGCTGAATATCTAAACAAAGATATTGATACGCTTTTAAACGGCGGCGAAATTTATTTGCCTAATTATGATTTTTTAACGAATACAAGAACTCTGAGCAACACAAAGCTTTCAAGAAACGGCGGATTCGTTATAATTGAGGGAATACACGCTCTCAACCCTGTTATTATGGGCGAAAACGATGATGTAACAAACAGAATTTACGTAAGCGTAAGAACAAGGGTTATCGATTCAAACGGTGATAAGCTGCACCCGTGCAAAATCAGGCTTTGCCGCAGAATGATTAGGGATAAGCTTTACAGAGGGCGCACCTATGAAGAAACTATACGTCTTTTCCCAAAAGTTCAACGAGGCGAAAACCAATTCATTATGCCGTATAAAAACAGGTCGCATTTCAACATAGACACATTTATTGAATACGAGCCTTGCGTGTATAAAAATTATCTTTATAATGATTTAAGCGTTCTTTCGCAAAAATTCGGTGATATTAAAGACATTGTTAATGCACTTGATGAAGTAGAGCCGCTTGACGATAAAATGATACCAAGCGACGCATTTGAGCGTGAATTTATCGGTAACAGCTCCCTTTCCTACTGATTTTACTTTAAGTTCACAAATACCCCTTTCAAATATGATACGATATCATAAGAAAGGGGTGTTTTTATGAAAAACAAAATCATCAGGATACTGTTATCTGTTCTTTTTGTAATAATATTTTTGCTTTATATAGGGCCTGTTATCACCGTAGGCGAATACAATTTAGGCATAATCGCAGGCTTGGGCTTTGATTTTATACTGCTGATTTATATTATATTTTTCAATAAAATCAATTTGCTTATAAAAAGTATAAATAAGAAAAAAGTCGGCAAAATCGCACTGAAAATAATATCTTTTGTTCTTTTTATATGCATAATTATCGGTGGCACTACATTTCATAATATCTTGTCCCGTAGCTTTAAAAGCGAAGAAAAAAGTGACGTTGCGATAGTTTTAGGCTGCGTTGTAAACGGTGATAAACCCGGAATATTTTTAAAAGGCAGAATTAATGCCGCTTATAAATATCTTAATGAAAACCCAAATGCAATTGCAGTTTTAAGCGGTGGGCAGGGAAACGGCGAAAACATCAGCGAAGCGAAGTGTATGTTTAATTGCCTTACCGAAATGGGAATAGACAAAAGCAGACTTTTGATTGAAGACAAATCAACCTCAACAAGAGAAAACTTTAAATATTCAAAAGAAATTATTGAAAAAAACGGAATAAAATCAAAGAAAATCACAATTATTACTAATGATTTTCACGAATGCAGGGCAAGCGAGTTTGCAAAGCAAAACGGCTTTAAGCCGCTTAGATATCCGAGTAAAACCCCTTGGAACGGATATATGCCGTTTGCCACAAGAGAAATTTTTGCAATTATATATCAAATATATTTGGCAAGATAAAAGAAAAAGACGTTAGAGAAACTAAAAACTCTAACGTCTCAGACTGTCGATAAAGTGGCTAAACCGTGCAGTGCTATAAAACGAAATTCATTCAAACACGGAATTTCTTTCGACGTATCGTAGGGCAAGGGCTTGCTCTTGCCGAAATAAAATCAAAAATACATTTATAGAAAAGTGGCTTGAACGTAGTGTTCAAGCCACTTTTGGCACTTTCCGTCTTTTGCTCGGGGGCAGTACCAACGTACAGCACCCACTCGCAAAATACGAAATTTATCTCACTTTCTCGAAGTCTTACAGCGTGTAGAAATTTGTAATTGGACTTTTTCTACACGCTGAGACGTTAGAGAAACTAAAACTCTAACGTCTTATTTTTATTTTACCATTCCTTTTTTAAACATTACAAATGCGCCTAAAACAGATACAACTACGCCGATAGGAATTAAAACTCCGGTACCAAGCGTGCCGTTAAAAATCAAAATAAATGACAAAACGGCAATGGGAAGAATTGATATTTTCCAATGCTTTGCAAGATACGAGGCGCAAAGAGAACCGAAAAGTGCAGGAGTAACTTGTTGAAATGCAGGAGCAAAAACGGAATCCGGATCGGTTATATTATGCAAAATAGGGAAAAACGCAAGCACGCAAACGGCAATAATAAGAGTAGTTACAATGGAAGATACGGCTATCGAAATTGTCGATATAACCTCACCTTCCTCGCTTGAAGGCTCAACTTCGGCACTTTCCATTGCACTTAAAGCAACCGGTAATTTCAAATTGGTTATATTGCCCGTAACAAAACCGAGATAAGTGCCACCCGTACCTAAAAGCGGAGAATAAGTCAGCACCTCAAGAACTGCCGTTGGATAAAATACAAGTGCAACGGTCGAAAGTCCCTTTGCAATCATATTGATTTTGGGAGATACACCGAGATGAACACATATAAGCGCCGGAACACTAATAAACAAGCAGAGGGTAACTAACATCCAAATTTTACCGTATGTATGAGTTTTATTAATATATTTGCCGTTCATACTATCCCCTCCATTCCAAAAATGCAACATCGGCAGGCAAAATTTGCGCCATAATCATTACAATTGCCATAGCACCAATCATTGCAAACGGCATTGCAAAGCTTTCAAGCCATTTTAACTTTTCAAGGCCAGCAAGCTTTTGCATAATAAGCATCAAAATTACAGACGAAATCAATGCTGTAATTGACAATATTCCTGCACCGTCGCCTATAATATGAGCGTCGCCCTTACCTGCGATTGCCCTTGCAACAAAAGCAGAAATAAGGCCGATAAATGCCGCCGCACTAAGCACGCTTGAAAGAGCGCTGTTTTTAGATACCGCCTTGTTCATCTTACTTTGCACTTTTTTGAGGAAAATCGGAACAAGGATAAGCGGCATAATTGAACCGAGAGTCATAACCCACGCAACCGTTGCAAAAACTTCTTTGTTTTCAATCGGTTGGAATATTCCGCCCGCAAGACCGAAAGCCTCGACCGCATTGGTGGCTGCCGTGACCTCATAAGAAATATTACCTATTACCGTCAGTCTTATCCACGGCAATACATAGCCAAGCCCTGCCGACAAAGTAAGAACAGTTGCCACAATGCCTATGGCAGGCGCAATAGTGAAAAGTGATGACGAAACGATTGTATTCTTAATTGTTTGATTTGCTATTCCAAGTTCCTTAGCCCTTTTTACTGCACGCACAAGAAAGAAAAGTGCTTGTGCGACAACAAAGAAAACAACGCAAAGAGCAATAGCCACCATAAAAGAATCCTCTTTGAAATTCATATCATTACTCCTTTGTCATAATTCTTATATATCGCTTGAAAAATGCCACGCCCTGGGTAAGCTGCTCAACAGGAATACGCTCGTTTGTTGAATGTGTGGTAAGCAAAAGTTCTGTATCAACCGTAAACGGAGCAAAACGGTAAATATTTTCGCAAACATTTTCATAGTTATATGCGTCTGTACCGCCCATAACAAGATAAGGCGCAACGATATTTTTTTCATCAAGAGAAACGGAAAGCGTTGAAAGTGTTTTAAAGGCTCTTGTATCGGTAGGCGAAACAATACTCGGCTCCTTGCCCTTGATAAATTCTATTTCAACATTTTCACCGCCCATATATTTTTCAATATGACGTCTTACGTCCTCTATTGTTTCACCGGGCATAATTCTGAAATTGACCGTAACGCTTGCTTTTTGCGGAAGAACATTTGCCGCCGGTGAGGCAGAACTCATTGTAACCGCCGTTGTTGTGCGCACAAGTGAAGCGGCAGGCGGAATTTTTTTCATAACAGCAAGCAAAACAGGCTTTAAAAGCCAAAGATTGCAAAATACAACTCTGCCGATATATGACGTTCTTTTGCCTATCTGTGTAAAAAGATTATATACAAACGGCAAAATTCTTGCCTTAAACTGATGATTTTCAAGCGCTTCAACCTTTTTTGAGAGAACACCGAGAGCCGTATGCTTAGGCGGCTGAGAAGAATGACCTCCCTTAGCCTTAACCGTAATTTTAAAATCGGCATATCCCTTTTCAGCAATACCGATACCTGTCAAATTAGCGTCAAGTATGCCCTTAACCTTAGCCGGAAGCATTGCTCCGCCCTCGTCAACAACACTGTCAAGGCGAACGCCACGGCTTTCAAGAGTTTTTGCAAGTTCTCTTGCGCCGTTATTTGAGCCGGATACAATTTCCTCATTATGACCCAAGCACAAATACACGCTTCTTTTTGGCTGATATCCCTCTTCAAGCAGTGTTTCAACACTTTCCAAAAGGCATATAAGATGATTTTTCATATCAAGAGCACCTCTGCCCCAGATAAATTCACCGTCGTTTACACCGTCAAAAGCAGGGTGCACCCAATCTTTTTCCGTTCCCTCGCTGACGGGTACAACATCTTGATGAGCCAAAAAAGCAATAGGGTCAAGGGAACTGTCACTTCCCTGCCAAAAATAAAGCAAACTTGCTTTTGACACATCTTCAACGCTCAATTTTTCATAAATGAGAGGGAACGATTTTTTCAGAAATTCGTGAAATCTGTCAAATTCTGCCCAATCGGTTTCCTCCTCGTTTTCGTGAGATATCGTTTTAATCCTTATTGCATCGCATAAATGCTCCTCAACACGTTTTGAATTAACGTTTTCTTCTTCAAAAACCTCTCTCTTTACAGGCTTTGCCTTAAAGAAAATCGCTCTTATCAGCGTAATCACAATAAATAACGCAAGCAAGATTAGAATAACATAAAGCACTTTCACACTATTACCCCCTAAATATAAAAAAGAATATAAAAATGCTGATTATATTATATATCATTTGCCCCAATATGAAAACCCCTTAAAATAAAAATAGACAAAAATAAAGGACTTGTAAAAATACAAGTCCTTTATATCAAAGTTATTACAGTTTTATTTTACTCTTGTTAAGCCAATAGGTGGATTTGCAAGATAATCATCAGATGCAGGATACTCACATTGATACTTAATATCAAGAGATGCACTCTTATCCTTAAGAACAGCCACGTTAGCGTGCTTAACATCAATATGAACAAGCATTGTGTAATCAGCCTTGGTAATTTCGTTAGTCTTTGTATCAATAACAAAAGTACCTGTGCCGCCCTTATAATCAACTACAAAGTTATCCTTAACCGTACCCTGTGAGAATGAAAGAACGGTGATTGATTCAACAACGGATGAAATATCACCAAGTGAATTAAAGAATCTACCCTGTGAGTCCTCGCCCGGTGTTGAAAGGAGAGCCTCTTTTGGCTGAATAACCATTGTGATAGTGCCGTCCTTGTTATCTTTTACATTAGCTGCAAGAACATCATCAGCGGTAAGATGCGATGTAGTGCAATCCATCTTTCCGTCGTTTTTAGTATCGCCCTTAGGGTCTCTGTTACCTGACGGTGAAAGGCCGTTTGTACCGCCTTTGAAAAGGCCGCCTACGATACCCGGAACAAGCTTGTTGATAATGTCGTTTGACTTGCCCTCAACAAGAAGGTTCTTAACCTCAAGAGTCTCTGTACCAAGCATCTTATAGTAGCTGTGTGTTTCGCCTGAATCGGTTTTATATTCAGCAGTAAGCGTCTTGGTATAGTCGTAGCACTCTTTATAATAATTAACTACGTCTTCCTGAGTTTTAAACTCCTTGCCGCCGTATGTGCCTGCCTTGAACTCGTCAATAACAGCAACATCCTTTGCATCGGCACCGCCGTTAGCATCAGCAGCTTCAATCTTAGGATATTTGTTAATTACAAAAGCAGTTGCTGCAAGGCAAATTACCAAAACGATTGCCAAAAAACCGTTGAATTTACTTAATCCGGATTTTCTTTTCATACAAAAATTCCCCTTTGAATATATTGTTACTCTCTTATAATATACTAAAACGAAAAATATTTCAACTGTTTTTTTAATTTAGTCTTTAAAAGTAACAATAATCTCTGTTCCTTTACCCTCTTCGCTGCTGATTTCGAGCTTAGCGTCGTGAAGTTGAGTGATATGCTTTACTATTGCCAGGCCAAGACCTGTACCACCTGTTGCCTTGCTTCGACTCTTATCAACTCGGAAAAATCTTTCAAAAATTCTTTCCTGATATTTTTCCGGAATACCGATACCCGTATCTTTAACACTTACGCTTGCGCCATTTTCAAGCGGGGTAACCGTGACAGTTACATTTCCGTTTTCCTTATTATACCTGATTGCGTTGTCGCAAAGATTATAAACAAGTTCCTCAACAAGCTGAGCCTTGCCCCTTATATAACATTCCTCACCTGTAAGGTTAAGCGTAACGCACTTATTAATTGCATTAATATTAAGCGCCTCAACACACCTTTGCGCAATTTCATAAAGATTGACCGACTCAAAGGACATATCCTCGTCGTCGCTTTCCTCAAGCTGAGAAAGCTGAATAATATCCTCGCTTAAACTTACAAGCCTTAGCGCCTGCTTGCGAATAACACCGGCAAATGGTTTGATATCCTCCGGCTTTGCCATTCCCGTTTCTATAAGTTCTGCATAGCCTGCAATAGATGTAAGCGGTGTTTTAAGTTCGTGGGAAACATTGGCAGTAAACTGCTTTTTCTGCTTATCAAGCATTTTTTGCTTTTTCTTTTGCTGCAAAAGCGCATTTACGAGCGGCTTGAGTTCCTCATCCGACTTAAATTTATCAATATTATCAAGGCTTTGCCCAAGTTGAGTAATCGGTTTAACAATGCTTTTAGTGATACCCATACTCACAAAAACTGCCGCAACTATTACAACAATTATACATAAAAAGATATATATAATATAATCCGAAAAAAACTTGCCGATGCTTTTAGCTTCAGCCGAAACACGCAAAACATTGCCGTTGTCAAGCTGCTTTGCAAAATAATATACCTTTTTTTCCTGAGTGTCTGAATGTCTTGTTACTGTTGCTTCGCCGTTTTTGATTGCCTGCTGTATTTCCTGCCTGTTAAGATGATTGCCAAGCTTATTTACACTCTCTTGGCTGTCCGCAATAACCGTTCCGTCCTTTGCAACAAGGGTAATTCTTACATTTTTGTCAATATGATTTGAAATAAAAGCAGTATCGTCATCCTGCGCAAGCTGATTTTCAACCACGCTTTCAACAACTCTGAGCTGCTCTTTTAACTGATTATCACTATAAGAATAAAAAACAGATAAAATGAGCACTGCCGTAATTGTGATTACCGATACGCCAAATGCAAATATTTTATATAAAGTCTTTTTAGCCACTTAATTACTCACCGACCTTGTAGCCGACATTTCTTATTGTTTTAATATGCTCGCCTGCAGTGCCGAGTTTTTTACGAAGCGACTGAATATGAACATCGACCGTTCTGTTGCCCTGTTCAAAATTATAGCCCCAAACGATTTCCATAAGCCTGTCACGTGTGAGAACAATACCCTTGTTCCTAATTAAATGCTTAAGAATTTCATATTCCTTATATGTAAGGTCAACCTCTGCTCCGTCAACCAAAACAGTATGTTTATTCTCATCAAGTTCGATGTTTTTATATACAAGAACGGTTTTAACTTTCTTGGCACTTCTGCGAAGCACAGCTTTAACTCTTGACACAAGTTCCATAACGCCGAACGGCTTTGTAATATAGTCGTCAGCACCCAAATCAAGCCCTTTTACGGCGTCAATCTCGCTTGTTTTTGCCGTAACCATAATAACGGGAATATCGGCATAAGCGCCCGTTTGCCTGATTGTACCCAAAATGGCCAGCCCATCTTCTTCAGGAAGCATAATATCAAGCAAAATTATGTCCGGCACTTTAATTTCCAACTGAGCCATCAAGCTTTTTCCGCTTTCAAAGCCCGTTACCTCAAATTCGGAATTTTTAAGAGCATATATTTCAAGTTCTCTTATGGATGCGTCATCCTCTACGATATAAACCGATTGTTTATCGCCCATACTCTACCTCTTACCTAACCGCATATTTATTAAGATATGTTTCAAATTGCTCCATAAATGTTTTATTATTTGAATTTTTAACACCTTTAAGATAGCTGTGGGTTTGATAATGCCCCTGTGAAAATTCAATAATACATACTGCAAGATTTGAACAATGATCTGCTATACGCTCAAACGAATTAACTATATCAAAAAACAAAATTCCGTTTTCAAAAGTGCATTCGCCCTGGTCCATACGCTTTGAATGGCGTGCACGAAGCTCCGCTTTAAGATTATCTATCACCTGCTCAAGCGGCTCAACCGTCATTGCAAGCTCAACATCATCATTAATAAATGCCTTTGTTGAGTTTTCAATAATCTCGGCAACTGCCCTGCCCATAATTTCAAGTTCTCTGTTTGCTTCCTCTGAAAAATGAATTTTATCCTGATGCATTTTTCTCTTGATTTTAAGAATATTATAGCCGTAGTCGCCCATACGCTCAAAATTACCGATAGCATGGGAATAATTATTGAGCCTCATTGAGTCCGAAACATTCAAATCAATTGAGCTGATTTTAACAAGATACGTTTCAAGCTGGTCCTCATAATCATCAAGCCTTTTCTCATTAGCTTTGATTGCTTCGTCCTTTTTGTGGCTGTAGCTTTTTATAAACTCTATGCTTTGCGATATATTTGTTTGCGCAAGAGTAGCCATTTCGTCGCACTTATCCTTAACCTTATCAAGAGCAAATCCCGGACTGATAAGAAAACGTTCCTCAACAAGACCGTTTTCGTCTTTTTGTTCTTCCTTGTCATCTTTGCCGTCTTTGATAAGAACACACATAAGCTTTTCAAGCTGCTTGCCGAATGGGAAAAGAATTATTGTTGAAAAGATATTGAAAAGAGAATGGATAATCGCAATAGTAGCAGGTGAAACATTATCGTTAAAAAACGGCAAACCGAAAATTGCATTTGAGCCGTAGAAAAGTGCCATTGCAATAACCACACCGATTACATTAAAAGTAAGGTGAGCATAAGCGGCCCTTTTAGCGTTCTTGCTTGCGCCGATTGACGAGATAAGAACTGTTGTGCACGAGCCGATATTTTGACCCAAAATAATAGGAAATGCAGAAGAAACGGTAATCGACCCCGTTGTTGAAAGCGCCTGCAAAATACCGACCGAGGCAGATGAGCTTTGAAGCGCCGTAGTAAGAAAAGCACCTGCCAAAATACCTAAAATAGGATTTGAAAATTTAGTTAAAATGCTTGTAAACTGCGGTACATCCTTAAGTCCTTCCATAGAGTCGCTCATAGTTGTCATACCAATCATTAAAAGACCGAAGCCCAAAACAATATAGCCGACATTATGCTTTTTCTCGCCCTTGCAAAACATAACAAGAATAATGCCGATAAATGCAAGAACAGGAGCAAACGAACTCGGCTTTAAAAGATTAACAAAAAGATTAGAGCCTTCAATACCTGCAAGCGAAAGAATCCACGCAGTAACGGTAGTACCGATATTTGCACCCATAATGATGCCTATAACCTGCCTGAGTGCCATAATTCCGCTGTTTACAAAGCCGACTGCCATAACCGTAACAGCGCCCGACGACTGAATAACAGCCGTAACGAAAAGGCCGAGCAATACACCCTTAATCCTGCTATCGGTCATTTTTTCGAGAATTGTACCAAGCTTGCTGCCGCCCATTTTTTCAAGGCTTTTGCCCATAACGTCCATACCGAAAAGGAACATGGCAAGCCCGCCTACAAGAGTTAAAAAATTATAAATAGTCATACCCTTTTCCTCGTATTACACAAAATTACAAGTAGATATTATATGCAGTCGATTAAATTACAATATAGTTTATGTTAAATTTACGTTAAATAATTATTCACAATAAATTGGTGAAGTGATTGCGAGGGGCTTTTTTTCTCCGTCAACAGTGCCCCAAAGCTCTGCACGGTACCAGCATCCGCTGTCAAGTCTTAAGCGAACATGCCTTTCGTCGTATCTTGTTTCAAGCACGCACTTTCCGCCGTTTGTAATTATTTTTATTTCCTTATATACTATATCCTCGTCACCTGCGTCCTTTGCCCTTGAATGCAAATCGGTAAAGAAACTGAAAGTATAGTTGCCCTTTTTAACCGTATCGCCGATACCGCTTGTAATGCCGTGGCGATGAACTCTGAATATGAACTTTGCGCCGTGGGAAATAACCGTTTTACCAAGCCTTATTGCACGCATTGCGGATTTTGCGCTGATATCATCAACGTCGACATAGGTGCAACCGTAGTGGCCCGATGTTTCTTCTCTGTGCCAATCTCTGCCGTAAGTTGCGGCAATTTTATATCCCTTGTCAAGAAGTGATGTCCACAACTCAAGCGCTCTTTCGTTCTCTCTTTTTGCAGAATAAAGATTTTGATGCCAAACCTCGATATAATCAACGTTTCGCCAATCCCTTACATTAAATTCCCAGCGTCCTCCCGTGCAAAGCGGAGAGCCGAGTTGGTATGGGTGAGCAATTCCGACAATACCGCCGACAGCCTTAACCTGCTTGATTTTTTCATCAATATTATCAGGCTGCGCATCACGCCAATCAACAAAATCATTAGCGCCCAAAACAAGCATATGCCCAAAATAGGTTGTCAATTCAATGCCCCTGATTGCAGGGATTATATTATCGTCAAGCTCGTCCCAGCCTGAAAAAGTATTATGGTCGGTTAAAGCAATAATTGCAAGGTGGTCGTCTGCCGCCGCCTTTTGAAGTTCGCTAACCGTGAAATCACCGTCGGAATGAATAGTATGGCAATGAAGTTCGCAAGGTAAATAGCTCATTATTTTTCCTCCCCTTCAACAGTAATTTTATAATCGACATCGCAACTAACCGAATGAACGTTAAGCGTTATTTTCCACTCACCTTTTGCAATATCCGTTTTAAAAAATCCGGCAGACGAAAAAGCGGGAGAAATAATATGTTCCTGCTTATTGCTCTGCCTGTGCGCCGCACCGAGATATTCCCTGCTTGAATCAAGAGAAACGGTAACAAGATTTTTAATCGGCAAATAATTTTCTATATTTCCCTCCTGAACCTCACCGTATTTTTCCAAGCAATCCTCGGCAATCTTAATTTCCTTTGCTTTATCTTCTAAGGTTTTCGGTGAATATTCAAAATTTATTTTTAAAGATTTAAAATCATCTTTTATTTCAAAAGGCAAAACAATATTTGTTTTATTATCAGCTAATGTGATTTTGCCTATTTTATTAAGTAATACCATATTTGCACCTCATTTATAAATATACTATTTTAATTATAAATTAAATTGTAAATATTTTCAATTGATATTACTTACTAAAAATGTTATAGTGTTTTTGGTGATAATTATGAAGTTGAAAAGTTGGATGAGCAAAATTGACGGTAAAAACGAAGTTTTGAGGCTGAATATACCGGGTACGCACGATTGCGTTACTCAATTTGTTCAATTTTCTCACATTTCAAAATGTCAAAATATGAATATATACGAGCAGCTTTGTTTAGGTGTTCGTGCGCTTGATATCAGGGTTGAATCAAGGGGCGACAGGCTTAAAATGGTGCACGGTGTCGCAAAAGCATTTAACACAAAAAATCACTTTTCAAAGCAAATGGATATGGCGGACGTTTTGGCTCATTGCTACCGATTTCTTGACGAAAATCCAAGCGAAACAATAGTTTTTCAGTTCAAAAATGACAGCGCAAAGGAAATGGAACGTTGCTTTGATTTGATGCTCAATAATTATATCAATAAAAATCCCGAAAAATGGTATACGGACAACAGAAGTCCTTATCTTGACGAAGCAAGAGGTAAAATTATATTTATCCGCCGCTGTAAAATGGATACAACTAAGGGCTACGATATAGGCAAAACAGGAATTGACTTTTCAAATTGGGTGGAGCAAACAACAGCCGTACCCAAGCCTTTAGTTCTTAATACTTCAGGCGAAAATGAAATAAAATTCATTATCCAGGACAGATTTAAGTACAAGCCTGAGCCGAGATGGAACGAGTGCATAAAGCCGTTTCTTGACAGTATGAATAAATGGGACGGGAAATACATAATCAATTACCTTTCAACCGCAGGCGGACTTAAAGGGCCATATAACAATTCCAAATACATCAATCCTAAATTTTTATCATACAAATTAAACAAGGATTACTATTACGGCACAATTTATATGGATTTTCCAACAAAAGAGCTTACGACAAAAATAATAGAAACAAATTTTTAAAGGTGAAATATGAAATTAGAAGATATTAATATCAGGGACCCTTTTGTTTTAAACGACGGCGGAGTATATTATTTATACGGCACAAGGGCAAAGGATTTCGGTTGCCACACAGGCGGATTTGACGTTTATACATCAACCGACCTTGTTAATTGGAGCGAGCCTAAGGAATGCTTCAACAGCGCCGAATACGGCTTAAACCGTGAGGTTAATTGGGCGCCCGAAGTACATAAATACAAAGGTGAATACTATATGCTTGCAACCTTTACGCAGGAAAACGGACTGAGAGGCTCATACGTTTTAAAAGCGGAAAATCCGCTCGGTATGTTTGAACCGTACAGCGACGGAGCACTCACTCCAGAAGAATGGGAATGTCTTGACGCCACGCTTTATATTTCAAAATCAGGCGAGCCTTATCTTGTTTTTTGCCACGAGCATACGCAAATAATCGACGGAGAGATTTGCTTTATCAAGCTCAACAAGGAGCTTAATGCCGCAATCAGCCTGCCAACAAGGCTTTTTGCCGCTTCCTCACCCTATTGGGCAGACAAAAAGCCTAAGGGTGAACATTACATAACCGACGGTCCTTTTATGTATCGCACAAAAGAGGGTAAGCTTCTTCTTATATGGTCAACCTTTGTTAATCACAAATACTGCCAATGCGTTGCACGCTCAAGCGATAACGAATTAAACGGAGTGTTTGAGCACCTGCCGCTTTTGATTGATAATGACGGCGGCCACGGAATGATATTTAAAGCAGACGATAAGCTTTATCTCTCATACCATACGCCGAATACAAACGGCTTGGAGCATCCTAAGTTTACTTTAATCAAAGACAACGGTAAATCAATTGAATTAGCATAAGAAAAGACGGTAACTCCCAAAAGAGTTACCGTCTTAGACTGTCGATAAAGTGGCTAAACCGTGCCGTGCTATAAAACGAAATTCCGTTCGGGGACCCCGACAAATTGAAAATTTGGTGGGGAAAAGGAGAAAGGAACGAAGTGTTTATTATGAATTTCAAAGAAATTCATTCAAACACGGAATTTCTTTCGACGTATCGTAGGGCAAGGGCTTGCTCTTGCCAAAATAAAATCAAAAATACATTTATAGAAAAGTGGCTTGAACGTAGTGTTCAAGCCACTTTTGGCACTTTCCGTCTTTTGCTCGGGGGCAGTACCAACGTACAGCACCCGCTTGCAAAATACGAAATTTATCTCACTTTCTCGAAGTCTGACAGCGTGTAGAAATTTGTAATTGGACTTTTTCTACACGCTGAGATGGCAGTTCATTAGCGAACTGCCGTCTTAATTTTTATTGTAATTATAAAAGGCTTGCAACAAGGTCGCCCATTTGAGAGGTATTAACAGCCTCAAAGCCGTCCTCATAAATATCAGGTGTTCTTGCCTTGGTAAGTGCAATGTCAACCGCATTTTCGATAGCGTCGGCAGCCTCTGCCTCGTCAAAGGTGTAGCGAAGCATCATTGCACCCGAAAGAATAGTTGCAAGAGGGTTAGCCTTGCCCTGACCTGCAATATCCGGAGCAGAGCCGTGGATAGGCTCATAAAGACCGAATGTACCCTGAGCAAGCGAAGCGGAAGCAAGCATACCGATTGAGCCTGAAATCATTGAAGCCTCATCTGAAAGAATATCGCCGAAAATATTGGAAGTTACAATTGTATCGAATTGGTTAGGGTTACGAACAAGCTGCATTGCGCAGTTATCAACATACATATAGGAAACCTCAACCTCAGGATAATCCTTAGCAGTTTCCTCCATAACCTTTCTCCAAAGTCTTGAGGAATCGAGAACGTTTGCCTTATCAACGCAGGTAAGCTTTTTGCCACGTTTCATTGCATATTCAAAGCCTGCCTTAACAATTCTCTTAATCTCCGGATACGTATAACGCTCTGTATCATAAGCGCCTACAACGCCGTTTTCCTCATAAGTTCCACGGTCGCCGAAATAGATACCGCCCGTAAGCTCACGAACGATAAGAATATCAAGACCCTCACCGATAATTTCTTCCTTAATAGGAGAAGCAGACTTAAGCGGAGCAAAAATCTTAGCAGGGCGAAGATTTGCAAAAAGTCCTAAATCCTCACGAATTGCAAGAAGTCCCTTTTCAGGACGATTGTTGCCCGGCTGACTGTCCCACTTAGGGCCGCCCACTGCGCCGAGAAGTACAGCGTCTGAAGCTTTACAAGCTTTTGCTGTTTTTTTAGGATAAGGAACGCCTGCCTCGTCAATAGCGCAACCACCCAAAAGTTCATAATCATAATCAAAGGCAAAGCCAAATTTTTCGCCTGCTTTATCAAGCACCTTAATACATTCATTTACTATTTCAGGGCCGATTCCGTCACCCTTTAAAACTGTAATTTTATAATTTTTCATATTTTAACCTTTCTGTATATCGGCAAGCGCCGAAAAATTCGCCTCTTTTATTTAACTGTAATCCCGACTATGCCGAAAGCCGCCGCCATTAAAGCACAAGCGGCAACGGTATAAAGCAGCTTTTTAAGCTTAGGCTCAATTTCTTCAAGCTTCTTATCGGGATTTGATTTTAATTCCTTGATAAACAAAATCAAGAATATCAATGTGCCAAGGGAAAATATTATTGCAATTATATTTAAAATAACAGCTAACATAAAATCACCTATTTATTTAATTAATTGAATATGTAAATATTGCGAAGAAGTTTTCAACATTTGTCAAAGATTCCCGGCATTGCATCATCACGCATTGTGTCCTTTTGGTCACGGTTAATAGCGCAAATAATACCCTTCATTGAAGCATAGCCGATATTGTGGCTTACACCGATACCGAATATATCTTTTCCGTTAGGATTCTTAATGTGAATATAGCTAATAGCCTTTGAGTCACTGCCGACTGAAATTGCATGTTCGCTGTAATCAACAAACTCATAATTTGAAAGTCCCGCTTTATTCATAGCCTCACAGAATGCGCCGATAGGGCCTGAGCCGTCGCCTGAAATTTTAACAGGCTCATTATCCTTATACTTAAGTTCACCGGTGAAATGAACAGTTGTAAGATAATCCTTTTCGTTCTTTTCTTCGGTAATTTTATAATTAAGAAGCTTGTAAGGACCGCAAACATTTCTGTATTCCTTTTGGAAGATATCAAATACTTCGTCAGGCTGAATTTCTTTGCCGCTTTCATCGCAAGCCTTTTGAACTACTGCGCTAAACTCACTTTGCATAGCCTTAGGCATCTTAATTCCGTAATCGTTAGCAAGAATAAATGCCATACCGCCCTTGCCGCTTTGCGAATTGATACGAATAATCGGCTCATATTCACGTCCTACGTCGGCAGGGTCAATAGGAAGATACGGGATATCCCAATAATCTCCGCCGTGTTCATCCATATACATTTTGCCTTTATTGATAGCGTCCTGATGAGAGCCTGAAAAGGCAGTAAATACAAGCTCGCCTGCATAAGGATGACGAGGCGGCACTACCATCTTTGTTGCTCTTTCATAAACACCTTTAATCTTGTTTATATCGTGGAAATCAAGCTCAGGGTCAACACCTTGGGTCCACATATTAAGTGCCAAGGTAACAATATCAACATTACCAGTTCTTTCTCCGTTGCCAAAAAGAGTGCCCTCAATTCTGTCAGCACCTGCAAGAAGCCCAAGTTCTGCTGCGGCAACACCTGTACCCCTGTCGTTATGAGGATGAAGCGAAATAATAGCTGCATCACGATTTGGAAGATGGCGGCAGAAATATTCAATTTGGTCAGCATAACCGTTAGGAGTTGAGCCCTCAACAGTTGACGGAAGATTAAGGATGATAGGATTTTCCTTAGTAATATGAAGTTCCTCCATAACCTGACGGCAAATTTCAACGGCGTTGTCCATCTCGGTACCTGAAAAGCTTTCAGGGCTGTACTCAAAACGGATATTCATATCCGGATTCTTTTTCTTTTCCTCCTCGGTAAGCTCATAAATAAGCTTTGCGCCGTCGATAGCAATATCAATAACGCCTTGCATATCTGTTTTAAATACAACCTTACGCTGAAGAGTAGATGTTGAATTATAAAAATGAACAATAACGTTTTTAGCACCGTCAATAGCCTCAAAGGTCTTTCTTATAAGGTGCTCTCTTGCCTGAACAAGTACCTGAATGGTAACGTCGTCAGGGATATAATTTCCCTCAATAAGTGTTCTTAAAATTTCATATTCTGTTTCACTTGCCGATGGAAAACCGACTTCAATCTCTTTAAATCCAATATTTACAAGAGTGGTAAAAAACTCAAGCTTTTCCTGCAAATTCATCGGGTCAACAAGCGCTTGGTTGCCGTCACGAAGGTCAACCGAGCACCAAGTCGGCGCTTTGGTAATGGTTTTGTCAGGCCATGTACGGTCCAAAATATTGATAGGCTCAAAGCCTCTGTATTTTTCGTAACCCTTTTTCATAATGTTAATCTCCTTTCATTTTTGCACAGGAGCAAAAAAATAAGCCCCTACACAAAGAGTATAGGGGCGTTAATATCACGCTGTACCACCCTACTTCAGCAAGGTAATTCCCTGCCCTTTAGCATCAATCAATGCCTCTGCCGATAACGAAGCAACACGTCTGTTCCTATTAATTTCTATTCAAAACAGCGACTTAGCAGAGAGCTATGCACCTTTTATCCGTATTGACTCGCACCGCCCGTCAACTCTCTTAAACCAAAATAGAAGGTCTTTTTCTGCTTCACAGTCTTTATTTGGGTACTATTAATTTGTAAATCTATTATAACAAATTAAAACAATTTGTCAAGATATTTTTAAAGAAGAGAATAGCCGTAGCCGTTAGTGATTGCGTCAACCTTTTTGTTTTCACGGCAAAGCGGACAATCGTGAGCAGGATATGCCTCATATCCCGGAACGTCGTCTTTAGTAAAAATACTGTTTACACTTACTCCGTCAACCTCATTAATTGCAGAGAAAACAGCAGAAATTCCGACTGCTTCGCCGCCGTAATAATTAACGCTTTCCATTGCTCTTTCAATAGTTTTACCGCTTGTGATACAAGAAATAAGAAGTAAAACTCTTTTGCCGGCAATAAGCTTACGAAGATTATCACGGAAAATGATATTACCCTGAGCGTCATATTCAGGGCCGAGAACGTAAACTGTGCTGTCAGGATTAGGATTGAGCATATTTGCACGCTGAAGTTCGTGAGCAAGATAAGCGCCGAGAGCCTGCGTTTCATAAAGGCACAAAACAGTGTCGACCTCAATTCCTCTCTCGTGATAATAGCTTGCAAGCATCATTGCGGCATCAACAGACACGTCGTGGTTATGCTTAATATCCGATGTTCCTATATAAAAATTAAGATGCGAAGAACTTGAAACAAAATGACCCGGCATTGCATGAATAAATACGTGTTCATTTCTGCCTGATGTTATTGTATAAATTGTTTTTTCTTCACTCATAGTGACACCTCTTTGATAAACTGTTGTAGTATAAAATATATTTTATACCATAATGTTTAATTTTGCAATAAAGCGAAACATAAAAAATATCGTTGATATTTTGTTGATATTTCACAAACTATTCCACATTTTCTTATCTATCTTGACAGCATTTAAAAAAGTTTGATAAAATAATATTGATTTGGGGTGTTTTAATTGATTACTAAAAAGTACGATACCTTGCCGCAATGCGCAAAGGATATAAGAATAAATGTGTTTATTAATGAGCAGGGATTTCAAGAGGAATTTGACGAACTTGACGGTATATCAAACCACCTTGTCACCTTTGACGGTGATAAGCCTTGCGCAACTGTTAGGTTTTATGAGCAAGACGGTATTTATTATATCGGCAGGCTTGCTGTTTTAAAGGAATATCGCAGTAAGCATCTCGGCGCAAAAATAGTAAACGAAGCCGAGAAAATTATCAAAGAAAAAGGCGGCAGGGAAATAAGGCTCCATTCTCAAGTACAGGCAATGCCGTTTTACCAAAAGCAGGGATATGCCCCGTTCGGCGAACGTGATTTTGACGAGGATTGCCCCCACCAGTGGATGAAAAAGGAAATATAATTAAATACTATAGAAAAACCGGTGAGAGCCTTACGAATCTCACCGGTTTTATTTTGGAAACTCGTGTTGGCGCAACCGCCAACGCTTTCGTCTTATTAAAGTTTTCGATTAAAGAGCTTCTGCAACTGCAACTTTTGCACCAAAAAATAAATTATTATTCCACGTTAATTCGTGTGACCTCACTCAGTTGCGAAAAGGTCCACCGGACCTTTTCTACAGCTATTAGACTTCGAGAAAGCGAGATAAATTCTGTATTTTGCGAGTGGGAGCTGTACGTGGGTACTGCCCCCGAGCAAAAGACGAAAAGCGCCAAAAACGGCAAGGACTCGATGTCCTTGCCGTTTTTCCAATCCCTCCGAGTGCAACAAGTTGCACCCACCTCCCTTTGCAAGGGGAGGCAAAAGGTTTATTTATATTATTTGGCGCGGTTTAGCCGCTTTATCAAAGTCTAAAAACAGCGTTTCTTGCGAAACGCTGCATATTTTGGACACTCGTGTTGGCGCAACCGCCAACGCTTTCGTCTTATTAAAATTTTCGATTAAAGAGCTTCTGCAACAGCAACTGCGCATGCTACGGTTGCGCCAACCATCGGGTTGTTACCCATACCGATAAGACCCATCATCTCAACGTGAGCAGGAACTGAAGATGAACCTGCAAACTGAGCATCTGAGTGCATTCTGCCCATAGTATCTGTCATACCGTATGAAGCAGGGCCTGCTGCCATATTATCAGGATGAAGAGTACGGCCTGTGCCGCCGCCTGATGCAACTGAGAAATATTTCTTACCTGCTTCAAGTCTTTCCTTCTTATAAGTGCCTGCAACAGGGTGCTGGAAACGGGTTGGGTTAGTTGAGTTACCTGTGATAGAAACGTCAACATTTTCCTTCCACATAATAGCAACGCCCTCTGTTACGTCGTTAGCGCCGTAGCAGTTAACCTTTGAACGTAGTCCGTCAGAATAAGCCTTGCGGAATACTTCCTTAACCTCGCCGGTATAATAATCCATTTCGGTTTCAATATATGTGAAGCCGTTGATTCTTGCGATAATCTGAGCTGCGTCCTTACCAAGACCGTTAAGAATAACACGGAGAGGCTTTTGTCTAACCTTGTTAGCCTTTTCAGCAATACCGATAGCGCCTTCTGCAGCAGCGAATGATTCGTGACCTGCAAGGAATGCAAAACACTCTGTTTCCTCTTCAAGGAGCATCTTGCCAAGGTTACCGTGGCCGAGACCTACTTTTCTCTGGTCAGCAACTGAACCCGGAATACAGAACGACTGAAGACCCTCACCGATTGCAGCAGCAGCCTCAGCAGCAGACTTAACACCCTTCTTAAGTGCGATTGCACAGCCTACAGTATAAGCCCACTTTGCATTTTCAAAACAGATTGGCTGAATACCCTCAACAATTTTATAAGGATCAAAGCCTTTAGCCTGGCAGATTTCTCTGCACTCTTCAATTGATTTAATATCGTATTGAGCGAGAACGTCAAGAATTTGTTTCTCTCTTCTTTCATATGATTCAAATAAAGCCATTGTCTTTTTCCTCCCTATTCTTTTCTTGGGTCGATGATTTTAACTGCATCATCAACTCTGCCGTACTGACCCTGAGCCTTCTCGAATGCTGTGTTAGCATCGTCGCCTGCTTTAATGAAGTCCATCATCTTGCCGAAGTTTACAAACTTGTAGCCGATGATTTCGTTGTCAGCGTCAAGTGCAATACCTGTTACATAACCGTCTGTCATTTCAAGGTAACGAGGACCCTTTGCAAGAGTACCGTACATTGTACCTACCTGTGAACGAAGACCCTTACCGAGATCCTCAAGGCCTGCACCGATTGCAAGACCGTCATCAGAGAAAGCACTCTGTGAACGACCGTAAACAATTTGGAGGAAAAGCTCTCTCATAGCTGTGTTAATAGCGTCACAAACAAGGTCTGTGTTAAGAGCTTCAAGAATAGTTCTGCCAGGAAGAATTTCAGCAGCCATAGCAGCTGAGTGAGTCATACCCGAACAACCTACTGTCTCAACAAGAGCTTCCTGAATAACGCCTTCCTTAATGTTAAGGCTGAGCTTGCAGGTACCCTGCTGAGGCGCACACCAACCTACACCATGTGTGAAGCCTGAAATATCTTTAATTTCTTTTGCCTTTACCCATTTTGCTTCCTCCGGAATCGGAGCAGCACCGTGAGCAACGCCCTGTGCTACAGGACACATTGTTTCAACTTCATGTGAATAAATCATTTGAATTACTCCTTCCATATTTTAGCTTTAAATATCGCCAAAAATAATAATTTATAAAATTATCACAAATATTATACCCAATTGCTTGTCTATCTTCAAGAGTAAATGTCAATTTTTTGTCAAAAGTTTTATGTTTTAGTTACTATTATAAGAAAACTTGAAAAAATCAATCAATTTTGGTACAATATTAATATTATAATTCAACATTTGAAAGGATAAAGCAATATGAAAATCAAAAACGGCTTTGCGAAAAGGAAAATTGCCGATTCAAATATTGTAGTGCCTGTCGGCAGAGCAACAAACGATTTCAACGGAATGATTACGCTCAATGATTCAGGCTCATTTTTTTGGGATTGCTTAACGCACGAAACAACGATTGACGAGGTTGTTGAAAAAGTAATAAGCGAGTACGACATTGACAAAGAAACGGCGAAACAAGATATTGAAAAATTTATAAAAATGCTTGGCGATAACAATCTTCTTGAAAAATAAATCAAAAATCAGTCCCCCCGTAGGTTTAACACTTACGAGGGGTTGTTTTTTTATCCGAATCTGCCGTTAATGTATGCATCTGTGCGTTCATCAAACGGGTTTGAAAAAAGTTTCTCGGTTTCGTCAAATTCAATGACCTCACCCAAAAGGAAAAATGCCGTTTTGTTTGAAATACGCTTTGCCTGCTGCATAGAATGGGTAACAATTATAATTGTATAGTCCTTCTTAAGCTCAAGTGCAAGTTCCTCTATCTTAGATGTTGAAATAGGGTCGAGGGCAGAAGTAGGCTCATCCATAAGGATAACGTCGGGGTTAACGGCAAGAGTACGTGCAATGCAAAGCCTTTGCTGTTGACCGCCCGAAAGGGCAAGTGCGCTCTTTTTAAGCTTATCGCCTACCTCGTCCCAAAGAGCCGCCTGACGAAGAGATTTTTCAACTATTTCATCAAGTTCTTTTTTGGAGCGAATACCGTGAGTTTTAGAGCCATAGGCAACATTATCATAAATACTCATTGCAAACGGGTTCGGTTTTTGGAAAACCATTGCAACATTTTTGCGAAGTTCGTTAATATCGTAAGAATAAATATCCTTGCCGTCATATTTGACGCTGCCGTTTATTTTGCAGATATCAACAAGGTCGTTCATTCTGTCAAGAGTTTTCAAAAGAGTTGATTTTCCGCAACCTGACGGCCCTATAAAAGCAGTTATCTCATTTGGCGAGATATTCATATTTATATTTTTCAAGGCTTTAAAATCGCCGTAATAAAGTTCTAAATTTTCAATTTCAAATTTATTCATTTTGTTTCCTTATTTCATAATTTTCTTTGCAAGTGCATTTGAAAGTGCATTGATTATAACCACAAAAACGATAAGCACAACAGCAGTCGCATAAGCCTGTTCGGTGTAAAGCCCTTCATTCAAAAGGCAATATAAGTGAACCGATATTGTGCGAGATGAAGAGGTGAGCTTTGTTGCAGCTTCAGGTACAGTTCCCGCAGTATAAATCAGCGCCGCCGTTTCGCCCACTATTCTGCCGATTGCCAAAATTATCCCTGAAAGAATACCCGGCATTGCAGACGGCAAAACAATTTTAAAAACTGTGCGAAGCTTTCCTGCACCAAGACCGTAGGAAGCCTCACGAAAGGTGTTATCGACACCAAGCATTGCCTCCTGCGACGTCCTTATAATAAGGGGCAAAACCATTATTGCAAGCGTGATTACACCTGCTAAAAGCGAATAGCCCCATTTTTTTGAAATCACGAATGCCAAAAATCCAAACAAGCCGTAAACTATTGACGGAATACCGGAAAGGGTTTCGTTTGCAATATTTATTATTTTTACAAAAAATGAATTTTTCCTTGAATATTCCGCCAAATAAATTGCCGAAAAAATCCCGATAGGAACAGCTAAAAGAAGTGTGAGTGCCGTCAAATAACCCGTGTTTATAATTGACGGAAGCATTGACTGATTAGAAGATGAATATTTAAGCGAAAAAAGGTCGAGCGAAAGATTAGGCACACCCTTTATAAAAATATATCCTATAATAAATACCACTGTAAGTGCAGTTATAACCGTGCTGATTATAATAAGCAAAAACATAATAAAGGACAAGGGTCTATTGAGATATTCCCTTAATTTTTTTATAATACTCATTGTTACCCCTCCTTTTTATGAACGGCAAGTGAGAAGCACAAATTGATAATCAAAACGAATACAAAAAGAACTGCCGCCGTTGCAATAAGCGCACGCCTGTGAAGACCTGAAGCATAAGCCATTTCAAGAACAATATTACCTGTAAGCGTGCGTACACCGGAGGTGATTGATTTAGGAATAATCGCCTGATTACCCGCAATCATAACTACAGCCATGGTTTCGCCGACCGCTCTGCCGATACCGAGAATAATTCCGCTGACAATACCCGATTTAGCAACAGGAAAAACCGCCTTAAATATACTGTATTCCTTAGTTGCGCCAAGTGCAAGCGAGCCTTCATAATATGACGGAGCAACACTTTTGAGCGACGATTCGCAAGTATTAATAATCGTCGGAAGAATCATAATTCCCAAAAGGATTGAAGCGGTTAAAACACCCTTGCCGCTTGTATTTGTAAGCTTTTGGATAACAGGCACAACTGCAACAAGGCAGAAAAATCCGTAAACTATTGACGGGATACCCGCAAGAAGATTAACAACCGGTTTCATGATAGAATACAGCTTTTTAGGGCAATAAAATGCAAGAAACACCGCTGTAAAAATACCTATGGGCACACCGATAATAATTGCCCCTGCCGTAACGTAAATACTGCCGAGAATCATAGGGAAAATGCCGAATATTTCCCTGCTTGGCTTCCACGTTTTTCCAAATATAAAATTTTTAAATCCTATTTCCTCTATTGCCGGAATGCCGTTTTGAAAAATAAATTTGCAAACAAAGATAACGGCAATTACCGATAGGAATGCGCACAGCAAAAACACTATACGCATTGCAATTTCTTTTGCCTTTTTCAAATTATTTTATAACCTCTTCCCAAGTCGAAACATTACCTTCAAAGATATTTTTTACCTGTTTGCTTGTCAATGTATCCAAAGAATTTGAACTGTTCACAATAACTGCGATACCGTCAAGAGCAATCGTCTGCGATTTAAGAGTTTTTGCCTCATCGTCCTTAAGCTCTCTTGAACTCATTGCAATTTCAACTGCGCCCTGAATTGCAGATTCAATGCCTGCCGACGAACCTGATTCCTGAATTTCGATTTTAACGTCGGGATTGAGCTTTTTATATTCATCTGCAAGCACATTCATAACCGGAGCGACCGAGGTTGAACCCGCAATTGTGATTGTGCCTTTCTTGCCGGATTTCGTGTAATCTTTCGTTGCCTCGGTTGAAATATATCCCTCTTTGGAGATAATTGTTTCACCCTGCTTTGAGGTAATAAATGATATAAAATCTTTATCAATATCTGTAAGTTTGGTATCAATATATGCGATTTTAAAAGGCCTTTGCAGTTTATAACTGCCGTCCTTAACAGTAGCGCTTGAAGGAGCAACACCATCAAGCCCAACTGCCTTAACGTCGCTTGAAAGTGAACCTAAAGATACATAGCCGATTGCGTTTTTATTACCCTTTACGGTTGACATCACAACCGAGGTTGAATTTGTAAGTTCTGCCGAATCCGCCGTAATATCGTTGCCGTTTTCATCTGTAACACCCATAAGTTCAACAAACGCATCTCTTGTGCCTGAGCCTTCCTCTCGGCTTATAACGGTAATTTGACCGGATACACCCGACTTTTCTTCCTTTTTATCGCCGTCTTTAGACGAACAGCCATACATCGCAAATGACACTATGCCTACAAGGCAGATAGCCGAAATTACACTGATGATAATACTTTTCTTTGTCATTTTCTTTTTCCTTTCATACATAAGTACAAGTATTTGCTTAAGTACCTCCTTGGTACAAATTGAGAATACCCCCGACGTATTAAAATATGCTAAAAAAGCCGTTAAAAATCTGATAAAATCACGATAAATTTTATTGACTTTAATTTAACCTTTTCTTTATTTGATTTAACTTATACCTAACAATTTTATTATTTATCATTTATTATAAATTATAAAATTGCAAAAAAATAAAGACGTACTTAAAGCATTTGCCTCAAATACATCTTTATATATTATAAAATTATTAAACTTTTCTGACTGTTATTTCACCGGAGCGCAAAACCGTTTTTTCGCCGTTTTCAAGTTCTACTTCAAGACCGCCTTTCTCATCTATGGCTATTGCTGTTGCAAGATTTGCTTCTCCGTTTTGGATAAATTTAATCTTTTCGCCGATAACCATTGAATGACTGCGATAATAATCAATAAAGCTTGCATAATCCCCGCCGGCAATTTTCATAAGTTCATTAACTGTTTGAGCAATCAGCGCACTGCGGTTTACATCAACATCAAGGCAACCTGCGCCCTGAACATCACTTGGAAATTTTGTGGTGCTGATATTAATTCCTATTCCGATTATCACGCTGTCGACCGTGCCGGATTCAAAATCAGTCGTTGCTTCAGTTAAAATTCCGCAAACCTTTTTGCCGTTTAAATAAACATCATTAACCCATTTGATTTTCGGCTTTAAATCGGTAGTTTTTTCAATTGCCTTGCACACTGCAACCGCAGCAGCGGTAGTGGCTGTGACAGCATTTTGAAGAGAAGTATCGGGGCGGATAACAAGAGAAAAATATATTCCTGTTTCGCTTGGGGAATAAAAACTTTTCCCCTGCCTTCCTCTGCCTGCCGTCTGCTTAGCGGCGGTAACAAGAAATTCTCCCTGCTTGCCGTCTGCCAAAAGCCTTTTGCAGTATGTATTTGTTGAATCGATAGTATCAAAATGGGTTACTTCAATATCTCTTTCAAGAAGTGCCTTGACACCTTCGGCAGTCACAAGGCTGTTATTATGCTTGAGCCTATAGCCGCATTTGGTAACACCCTCGATATCATATCCGCTTTTTTTAAGCGATTTGATTGCTTTCCAAACCGCCGCACGGCTCACACCGGTTTGCCTTGCAAGTTCCTCACCGCTGACATAATTTTCCTCTTTTAAAAGTCTTGTTAATATCTCATCCTTAGTAGCCATTGTAAACACCCCTTTACATTTAAGTTTACATATATTTCAAAATAACAGGCAGGAATTTTTCCTGCCCTTTTACTTAATATTACTTTTTAATATAAAATATCGCCAAAGTTTTAGGGCCGCAATGAGATGAAATGGTACAACCGGCATCTGCCCTTATTATTTCATCAAATCTTGCCTTTCCTTCGATAAGGCCTAAGACATAGCTCAGTACATCACCGGATATTCCGCCGCTGTCTGCAACAACGATACGAGAGGTATCAATCTTGCTGACATTTTTTAGGCAATCATTTGCATATTGCTTATATACGTTTTCCATCTTGCCACGATATTTTTTAACAACATCAAGAGCTCCTGTTTTTGGGTCAACCGCAATGCTTGGCCTTATTCCCAAAACATTGGCGCTGAACTTTGCAACACCGGAACATCTGCCGCCCTTGTGGAGATATTCAAGTGTATCAAGCACAAAGGTCGTGCTTACCTTAGGTACTATTGAATTAACTCTGCTTGCAATCTTCCTTGCATCAAAGCCCTTTGCTTTAAAATCGCAAGCCTTAAGCACAATAAGTCCCATTGCGGCACAAAGACTTTTTGAATCAACAACATAAACATCGTCAAAATCAGAAGCAGCAATACACGCATTTTGATAGCTTGAGGAAATGGCAGACGAAAGGCTGATATGAACAACAGCCTTGCCCTGCTTTGTCAGCTTATCAAATAAATCAAAATAAGCACTAGGAGCAACCGCCGCAGTTTTTGGAAGAGTACCTGTTCTTGCAACAAATTCATACACATTTGCCGGAAAGACGTCTACGCCGTCCAAAAATGTATCCTCGCCCAATAAAATCGACAAAGGAGTTATTACTATATTATTTTTTTCAATTATACTTTTTGGTAAATCACAGGTGGAATCCGCTGTAATAACTACTTCTTTCATAAATACACCTTAATATAATTAACACTTTCATATTTACTGTCAAAAAAGTATATCACAAATCAGATTGACGTTCAATAATATTATAAATTAGTTTAGTCTTATTTAATAATCTGAATTATGCACCGTATTTAAGTTTAACATTTTTAAGCATATCACGGCTGTATTTTTTGTCATAAGTGATTTTCAATACACTTCTTGACTCTCTTTCCAAAATTTCCGCCTTATAAGTGATATCTTTATTATCACCTATGACTACGCTGTAATCACCGCTGTTTGTCACTCTGTCGGAAAATACGAAGCCCTCTTTAGCGGTCAAAACTATACTTGTTTGCGTAATTTTAACCTTATCAACACATTTAATTTGCGATTCAAGCTCTCCAAATGAAACGCTTTGTTCATTAACGTTATCGGCAATTTCAAAACTTGCGTCAATCCAATCAATAAGATTATCATTTGTAGTAATAGTATTTGACGAAGTGTTATTTAAAGTATATGTAAATTTTTTAGGATTATTATCCCTTAAATCGGGCATTACGTAGCTATCCTTTGGTATAAATTCAATAGTTTTCGGAGTAATTGTAAATTTGCCTTTTTTATTAACACTCACACCGGTATGAATATCGCCTACATACTGCGCCTTGCTTGAATCGTCATAATATGCAAGCACCATAATATTGAGTTGGAGAGAACCGTCCTTTGCAACATAATAATTGCCTTCGCCCTTGCCCCATTTAGTAAATTTTTTGTATCCGTCTTTGTTATCGTTATGAAGCGCCTTGGCATAATAAACATATTTATTTGATGAAATGCCCGTTGCCTTGTCATATTTCAATTCAACATCATTATCATCCATAACAAATTGCAAATATTTACTACAACTTTTTACCTGATTCATTTTAGCGTTAATTGCCATCTCAAACGGTTTTTTCCAAGTATTTTGGTCGGCATAAATTATCTTAAAATCCTGCTTGCCGCTGCTGTTTGTAATAGGCTTAATCAAAACGGCATATTTGTGATAATTTTCAAAATCAGATTTATCGGCAGTGATAAGTGAATTGTTTAAATCGCTTGCAGGGGAACAATATAAAACAAGAAGTTCTTTTTCATTATCGCCGTCATAATCACCATAATAAAAATCCACAGGTTTTTGCGTTAACACCCAATCAAAGCCGCCAAGCTCCTTTCTTACCGAATTATATTCGATATATGCTTTATTTTTATTGTCAATAAAGAGCTTAAACCCATTGTCGTCATAATAAACGGTATCAGGCGCAGCAGTCGTTGTTTGATTAGGCTTTGTAGTTGTGATAACCTGAGTGGTAAGAACAATATTTTCGTTGTTTTTCTTTTCCCTGTAATAGTATGAAAAGCCGAAAACTATTCCTACTGCGATAAGCAATACAATGCAAATTCTAACAAAATATTTCATAATTTATCATCCGTAAATATCTTTAAATTTAAAAGGGATTTTATTACCTTTAACAATATGATAGCAATTTTCACCGAGAGAAAAAATAGGCTTATCATGCTTCAATGAATCTGAATATACATCAATAATTTTTATATCTTCGTTATTATAAAGTTCAAAAAGCCTTTTAACCTTTTCTTCATCACGGCAATTTTTGCCTATAATTGCTCCTGTTTTATTATTATGCCTTGTGCAAAGCAAATCCTCAAATCCAAGCCTTTTTTGAATTTCATTAAGAAGAAAATCAGGAGAAGCGCTTATAACAACAGCGTGTCTTTTGCGATTTAAAAACCATTTATGTACCTGATGTTCGTGCCTATCCCAAAATCCCTTAACTGCATTATCAAGCGGAATGAACATAACAAAGCAGAAAAAATACTTTTTAAATTTTGTAAAATCAATCACCTTTAATACCATAAGTATTGCAAGAAGCGCCTGAAAGGGAATAAAAAGAATTATCCAAGGATAATGAAGAATCGAATATCCCCAAAAAAGCGAGCCGCTGTCAAACGGAACTATGGTTTTGTCAAAATCGTAAATATCTATTTCTTTCATCATGCCTCCAAAAACAAATTAAATAGTGTCAACATCAAAATCAATAGTAAGCTTTTTATTTGAGCTGAAATGGGTAAGCTTAACCCCGGCATACTCAAACATTTTTTTGCTTGCCTTAACATTATCGGTATCCTTATATTTATCGCTAATGTAAACGACTTCTTTTATTCCGCACTGAATAATTGCCTTTGCACATTCATTGCAAGGGAAAAGAGCGACATAAATCCTACATCCCTTAAGACTGTTGCCGCCTGCATTTAATATTGCATTAAGCTCGGCATGGCAAACATAAGGATATTTTGTAAGGGTAGATTTATTGCCCTCACGCTCCCAGGGAAATTCGTCATCACTGCAGCCCCTGGGAAATCCGTTGTAGCCTACACTCATAATTCTGTTATCATCATTTACAATACAGGCGCCCACTTGAGTGCTTGGGTCCTTACTTCTTTGAGAAGCAAGAAGCGCAACGCCCATAAAGTATTCGTCCCAACTTATATAACCGTTTCTTTTAGACATAATTATCTCCGTTTAAAAATACTATTTTAAGAGTTCGACAAAATCGTCAAGCTCATTTGCCTCAATTTCGCTTATTCTGCCTTCGTCAACCAGAGCATTAATTTCCGGATTAATCGGAAGCTTTGCAAGAACGGGAACGCCGAGTTCGGCAGCCGTTTCGTCAATCTTTGATTTGCCGAAAATATTGATTTTTTCATTGCAATTAGGGCAAACATAATAGCTCATATTTTCAATAAGTCCCAAAACAGGAATATTCATCATATTTGCCATATTATAAGCCTTGTTTACAATCATTTTAACCAAATCCTGCGGAGTTGAAACAATAACAATTCCGTCAATTGGCAAGCTTTGAAAAACAGTCAATGCCACGTCACCCGTTCCCGGAGGCATATCAACAAATAAATAATCAAGCTCGCCCCAACGTACATCGCTCCAAAACTGTTCAACAACACCGCTTATAACAGGCCCTCTCCAAACAACGGGAGAATTAACATCCTCCAAAAGCAAATTAATGCTCATAAGCTTAATTCCCTCATTCGTTACGGCAGGGAGCAAGCATTCTTCATCCTGCATTGCACGCTCGTTAATACCAAAGGATTTAGGCACGGACGGACCTGTAATATCAGCGTCAAGAATACCGACCTTAAGCCCTGCTTTTGCACACTTGGATGCAAGCAAACAGCTTACGAGGCTCTTGCCTACTCCGCCCTTACCGCTGACAACACCGATTACCTTTTTAATATCGGAGTATTTGTTCATAGGCTTTAAAAAATCTTTTTTATTCTGCTTCCTTGATGCGCAGCTTTCACCGCAAGAGGAACAATCGTGAGTACATTCGCTCATTTAAATCACCTAAATTATTATTTTATTATTTTATAGTATTATATACAATATGTTTATCGAAAATTTTAACACAATGTGTAAAAAATATCAATAGTTGCGAATAAGCGCCTTTACCTTGCCGGCAATTGCACATTCGTCAACAATTATCGGCTCAAATTTATCATTTTCCGGCTGAAGCCTGAAATGACCGTCCTCTTTATAAAAACGCTTAACTGTTGCCTCTTCTCCGACAAGTGCAACAACAATATCGCCGTTTTGCGCCGTAGGACACTGCTCAACAATAACAATATCCCCGTCAAGTATGTGAGCATTAATCATTGACTCGCCCTTAACTCTGAGTGCAAAAAGATTATTTCCGCTTACTCCTGAAACAGCAATATAATCTTCAATTATTTCCGTTGCCAATATAGGCATACCTGCAGTAACAGTACCAACAAGCGGAATATGGTTAACTCCCTTTGCCGCACCGACAACACGAACTGTACGCTTTAAATTAGCGTCACGAGTAATATATCCCGCCTGTTCAAGCGCATTGAGATTGTATTGAACAGACGAGGTCGAACGAAGCCCGACAGCCTCCCCTATTTCCCTGACAGACGGCGCAATTCCCTTATCGTTTATTCTTTCCTTTATAAAATCATATATGGCTTTTTGCCTTTTATTAATTTTTTCCATAACTGCTCCTTAATATTAAAATTAGTATAAAGCTCTGTCATAATATAATAATAACATTAATAGATATTCAAGTCAAACATTTGTGCATATATTTTATCAAAAAATGTCACATAGCACCGATTTTTGTCATTTTAAAATAAAGTTGAAAATAAACAAAAAAATGCTTGACAAATAGCAACTTATACGTTATAATCTTGCTTGCACTTAAGTCGTAGGTGCTTTATTTCAGTACGGCTTTATAGCTCAGTTGGCTAGAGCATGCGGTTCATACCCGCAGTGTCACTGGTTCGAATCCAGTTAAAGCCACCAATGGCCCGGTGGTCAAGCGGTTAAGACACCGCCCTTTCACGGCGGTAACACGGGTTCGATTCCCGTCCGGGTCACCATAAAAAAGACACCTCAACGGTGTCTTTTTTGCTATCAAAGCTTTAAAAATATGTAAATGTCTCAGTAGCTCAGTTGGATAGAGCGTTCGCCTCCTAAGCGAAAGGTCGGGGGTTCGACTCCCTTCTGGGACGCCAAAAACTTCGCCGGAAAACCCAGTAAAATCAAGGGCTTCCGGCGTTTTTTCATTTTTGCGAAGAAACAGCAAAATCGAAAAAATCGCAAATTTTCATAATCGGTCAACAAATTTATTTGTAATTATTGACAATAAAAGCGAGCGATGTATAATATTATTGTCTAAATTTAACAATTTGTTAGGGGATTATTTATGGAAACGCACGGAATTAAATTTAAGGATAAGCTTGGTTATGCTTTGGGCGATATGGGCGGAATACTCTCGTTTAGTCTTGTTTCTTCGTATTTAACAATGTTTTATACCGATATTTTGGGCATTTCAGCCGCAAGCATAACAATCTTAATGCTTGTTGCCAGAATTTGGGACGCTGTAAATGACCCTATGTGGGGTTCGTTTATAGACTCAAGAAAGCCGACAAAGCACGGCAGATTCAGACCATATATTTTAGGGGCTTCTTTTCCGCTTGCCGTGGGTGCGTTTTTGATGTTTTGTAAAATCCCCGGATTGTCAAACGGTCAATACTTAATCTATGCTTACATAACATATATTTTCTACGGAATGATGTATACCGGCGTCAATATCCCTTACGGCTCATTGGCAAGTGCCATTACGGATGACGAGGTTGAACGCTCATCTCTTTCAATGTGGCGCTCTGTCGGTGCGGGAATCGGCGGCTTGCCGGCGCAAATTCTTATGCCGCTTGTTGTTTTCACGACTGTAATCAATGCCGACGGCAGTTCGTCAAAGGTGCTTGACGGGAACAAGCTTTCATTGTGCGTAGGTGCAATTTCGGTTTTAACAATCGTTCTTTTTATTATCCACTTTAGATTGACAAAAGAGCGAATTCAGCTTCCGCCGACTCAAAAAACAAGCGATTATAATTTGCTGAAAACCGTCAAAGTCCTTGCTAAAAACAAGCCGTTTGTTGTGCTTTGCTTTATATCTATGTTTCTTATCTGTTTTCAAATGTACACACAAACGTTTTATAATTATCTTTTCAAAAATTACTTTGAGAAGCCGGGTCTTTACAGCATTGTTACAATATGCACCTATTTGCCTATGGCGTTGTTTTTACCGTTTATGGGTAAACTTATCAGAAAATTCGGCAAAAAAGAAATTTGCGGCGCAGGCTTGGGCTTTGCCTTTGTCATCAGCGCATTGATGTTCCTTTTGCGTTTTACCCCGTTTGCTCACAATCCTTATGTTTTCCTCGGACTCGTGTTCCTTTCGGGTGCAGGTCAAACCTTCCTTGTGCTTGAGGTTTGGGCACTTGTTATGGACGTTACGGATTATCAGGAGCTTTTATCGGGCAGGCGTGAAGAGGGCACAACCTACAGTATTTATTCTTTTGTACGCAAATTAGGTCAAACAGCCGCAGGTGCAGGCGTTCCGGCAGTGCTTGGGGCTATCGGCTACAAAGGCACGCAAGCCGTACAATCGCAGCAGGTTTTAACGAAAATGTTTGATGCGGCAACAATAGTGCCGTCGGTTATTCTTTTGCTTATGTTTATTTTGACGACTTTTTGCTACAAGCTGGGCAAATCGGAAATCGAGAATTTGCACAAGCAGCTTTACGGCAATAAAAACGATTGATATACTTAGGGGCATAATTTTATGAAAACAGTCGAATTGCAAACAAAATGCGGAAAAATTCAAGGCATAGACGGCGAAAACTGCTTTGAATTCAGGGGCATAAAGTACGCAAATGCCAAGCGTTGGGAATATCCTCAGGTGATTGAAAAGTGGCAGGGTGTTTTTGATGCAACTTGCTTTAAGGAGTGCTCATATCAGCACCGTGGGTTTGATGATGATGCAACAGTTAACCCTTTTTATCATTATGAATTCAGAGACGGTTTAGCGTTTACATACAGCGAGGATTGCCAGTTTTTGAATATATATGTGCCTAAAGAGGCTAAAAACTGTCCTGTTTTAATTTTTATTCACGGCGGCAGCTTTACAGGCGGAAGCACAAACGAGGCGCATATCAACGGTGAAAATTTTGCAAAAAACGGCGTGATTTTCGTTGCGATGAATTACAGGCTTAATGCCTTCGGCTTTTGCTCACACCCTGATTTAACCGATGAAAACGGAGTTTGCGGTAATTTCGGACTTTTTGACCAATATGCCGCAATTAAATGGGTTAGGGAAAATATTGAAGCCTTCGGCGGAAACCCGAATAATATTGTGCTTTCAGGTCAAAGCGCAGGGGCTATGAGCGTTGACATTCATCTTTCAAATCCGCTTTGCAAAGGTTGGTTTTCCGCGGCGATAATGATGAGCGGCGGCGGTTTACAGCGTTTCCTCGCAAAACCCCTGACCCCTGAAAAAACAAGAGCTTTTTGGGGAAAGATTGTTGAAAATGCAGGAGTTAAAAGTATAGCCGAATTGAAAAAAGCGGATAAAGAGGTGCTTTATCGTGCTTGGGATAAGGCATGCAAGGAGGAAAAGCTCAAAAGTATGCTTTACACCCTGCCGGTTTGCGACGGAAAAATAATTACACAGTCAAATTTTAACAGCAGGACAATTCCTCAAATGCCTAAAATTATAGGTATTACAAAAAATGATATGGTGCCTGCCGTTTTGCAGGCTATCGATAAAAAATGGGTTTCCTGTGATAAAAACAGCGATTGCTATATTTATTATTTTGCACGCAGCTTGCCGGGCGATGAAAAGGGTGCTTGGCATGCAAGCGATTTGCTTTATGCTTTTTCAACTCTTGATAAAAATTGGCGGCCTTTTGAGACTGTTGATTATGAAATTTCAAATCAGCTTGCAAAATCCTTTATTGCTTTTGCAAAAAACGGAAATCCCAATTGCAATGAAATACCGGTGTGGAAGCCCGGCACGGCTAAGGTTATGACTTTTTGTGAAAACACAAGGCCGGCACATTGGAACATCCCACAGATTTTGAAAAATACATTTATCGGCGGAGCATCAATATAATGAGATTTAATCATATTTTTAAGCTTACAAACGAAAACAAAACGCACCGTGAATATAAGTGCGATAACGTTAATATCAACATTGATTTCATAAGTGGCAGTGCTTTGCGTGTAGCTGTTTTTAACGATAACGCCGAAATGCTGCCGACCTTTACCGTAAATCCGAATAATAACCTATCCTCTCTCGGCAGAAGCAGATTATCCGTGGACGGATTTGACTGTGTTGCGCCTGTTGTTGAAAAATTTGAAAATAAAGAGAAATTTGTTCTTGATTGCGGCGTTACCGTTGACCTCGATTTGAATAATTTTATTTTGTCTTACAGTAAAGAGTCAAAGCTTTTGTTCGCAGACAGAGCGCCGCTTGCCTATAATTTTGAAGGCGAATTCGGCAACGGGTCTTATCATTATATTACCAGAGAAGATGACGAGCATATTTTCGGACTTGGCGACAAAAGCGGCCTGATAAATAAAGCAGGTCAGGTTTACCGTGTTGAAACGGCGGACAGTATGGGCTTTGACGCAGAAAAAACAGATCCTCTGTACAAGCACGTTCCGTTTTATATTTGCGAAAATTCTGTTGGTGCTTACGGTATTTATTACGATACAACAGACACCTCTTTTGTTGATTTGGGCAGGGAAATCAATAATTATTACTGCCATTTCAAGTATTTTAAGACGGATGACGATTGCTTGGTTTATTATGTTTTTTTCGGAAGCAAGCTTGCTGTTTTACAGCAATATGCTCGCTTGTGCGGCAAGCAGGCTTTTCCGCCTAAGTGGAGTTTCGATTATTGCGGCAGTACAATGGCATATACCGATGCGCCTGACGCACAAAATCAGATGCAGGGCTTTTTGGATAAAATTAAAGACCTTGATTTGAGCTGCGGCGGATTTTATCTTTCATCGGGATATACTTCAATAGGGAATTTGCGTTGCGTTTTTAATTGGAATTACGATAAGTTCCCCGATCCTGAAAAATTCGTTGCCGATTACAATAATGCAGGAATACATTTAATTCCGAATATCAAGCCTGCTTTTTTGACCTCGCATCCAATGTATGATGAGTTGGCGGAAAAAGGATTTTTTGTTAAAAATCCAGATGGAGCACCCTATGTAACGCAGTTTTGGGACGGTGTGGGCAGTTATTTGGACTTTACAAATTCCGACGCCTTCGATTTTTGGGGCAGTCAGGTAACCGAAAAGCTGCTTGATTTCGGAATTGATGCTACATGGAATGATAATAACGAGTTTGATATTAAGGCAACCGACGCTGTTGCCGCAGGCTTTGGCGAAAAAGTTTCTGCGTGCAGAATTCGTTCGATATTAACTTATTTAATGGTATTATCTTCGTACAAGGCGCAAATGAAAAAATATCCAAAGAAGCGTCCGTTTTTATCTACGAGAAGCGGAAACAGCGGTGTAAGACGCTTGGCGCAAACCTGGTCCGGCGATAATTTTACTTCGTTTCACGATTTGCGTTTTTGCCATTATATGGGAATGACAATGTCCCTTTCAGGCTTTTATTTTTACGGTCACGATTTGGGAGGCTTTTCAGGCGAAATGCCTTGCGAAGAATTGCTTTTAAGATGGATGCAGCACGGCGTTTTTGAGCCACGCTTTACAATTCATTCTTGGAACGGCGACGGCTCTGCTACCATGCCGTGGAGCTATGAAAGCGGCTTGTGCGGCGCAAAGGCGATTTTAAGACAACGCAAAAGCCTGATACCTTATTTATATAATTGTGCTTATAACAGCGTGGAAAATGATGTCCCCATGCAAGCTCCGCCTTATATTTATTACAATGATGAAAATATTGACGTAAATACCGATTCGTTTATGCTTGGCAGAGATGTTTTGGCAGAGTGCGTGCTTGACGAGGGTGTAACTCAGGTGTCTGTTTACCTGCCAAAGGGCGACGATTGGTATCTGAATGAAACAGGAAAGCTTTATTGCGGCGGATACACGGTAAAGGTTGATTTGCCGTCAGATAAGCCTGTGCCTTATTTTATTCGTTGTGGCTCTGTTTTTCCCGTTGATGAGGGCGAGTGCTCATACAAATCCGCAGAAAAAGTCGTTTTTACCGTTTATCCTGTTAAAAACGGCAAATTTACAGCCCGTTATTTTAATGATGACGGCGAGTCCTTTGAATACTTAAAAAACAACTGCGTAAAATTAGAGTTTGATGTAAATTGCGATAACGAAAATGTTGATGTTGTTGTAAATAATAAGGGTAATGTAAAATTTGAGCCTGAAATCAAGCTTGTTTCTACGGATTTGCGTAAGTTGAATGTTTCGGTAAAATAATATCTCCCTTCCGGGACACCAAAAAGCAGTATCAAAATTTGATGCTGCTTTTTTATTTTAAAAGGCAACTATGCACTATGCACTAAAATTCCGCCTCCTTTTTGTTACACTTGAACAAAAAATATTCTCCCTATTGACTTTAGCGCTTTTAGGTGCTAAACTATCAACATAAACTTTAACACTTTTAGGTGCTAAAGTATTTCAAATCAGAGAGGAAAAATATTTTATGAACAAGACAGTTAAAAAAATTGCGGCTGTAGCACTTTCGGCACTCATGGTCGGCAGTGTATTTGCAGGTTGCTCATCAAATTCAGACAAAAGCGATACAACAAATAAAAATACATATAATGTAGGTATTTGCCAGCTTACACAGCATACCGCACTTGACAGCGCAACAAAAGGCTTTAAGGATAAGCTCAACGAGCTTGCAAAGGCTGACGGAAAGACAATCAACTTTGACTATCAAAACGCATCAAACGATTCTGCAAACTGTGCTACAATCGTAAATAAATTTGTATCATCAAATTACGACCTTATTTTAGCAAACGCAACACCGGCGCTTCAGGCTGCCGCTACAGCAACAGCTGCAAGCAAAACTCCTGTAGTCGGCACATCCGTAACCGATTACGGAACAGCGCTTGACATTAAAATGAATCCTACAGACCCGACAGGAATTAACATTACGGGCACATCTGACCTTGCTCCCCTTGCAGACCAGGCACAGATGATTCTCGACCTTTTCCCTAACACAAAGAAGGTAGGCGCACTCTACTGTTCAGCAGAGGCTAACTCGCAGTATCAGGTTGACGGTGTTAAAAAAGCACTTGAAGAGAAAGGTGTCAGCTGCACATTCTATTCATTTGCAGACTCAAACGACATTGCAACTGTTGCTAAAAAAGCTGCAAGCGAATCAGACGTTATTTACGTTCCTACAGATAACACGGCAGCTGATAACGGCAGTGTAATTGACGCAGCATGCAAGGCCGCAAACACACCTATCATTGCAGGTGAGGAAGGCATCTTCAAATCAACAAACGCAGTTGCAACTCTTTCAATTTCATTCTACAACCTCGGTCAAAAAGCCGGCGCAATGGCATACGAAATTCTTACAAAGGGTACAGACCCTGCAACAATGAACATTCAGCAGTCAGACGAGCTTACATACTACTACAACGAGGATCAGGCAAAGGCATTCAAGGCTAACGTTCCGGATAATTACAAAGCATATAATTTCAGCGACGCAAAATAACTGACAGCCTATTGACTAATTTAACGGTTTAAAGTATAATAGTGTCAAATTAATAAAGAGCAATGAGTTTCTACTTGTTGCTCTTTAAATTACTTATTTGAAAGGTATATAAAATTATGGGAGCTTTTATCAGTGCCATTCCCGGTGCAGTAGGACTCGGTCTTATTTGGGGCATAATGGCAATCGGCGTTTACATCACTTTTAGAGTGCTTGATTTTGCCGACCTAACTGTCGACGGCACGCTTGCAACAGGCGGTGCGGTTTTAGTTATATCAATGATGAACGGAATGAATGTTTGGGTTGCGCTTTTGTTTGCTTTTCTTGCAGGCTGTATGGCAGGTCTTGTTACAGGCGTGCTTAACACCCTGCTTGGCATACCGCCTATTCTTGCAGGTATTTTAACTCAGCTTGCACTTTATTCAATAAATTTAAGAATACTCGGCAAATCAAATCAGGCGCTTTCAATTTATAAATATCACGTGCTTGCAAGTATGACTGATATTACGAAGGCTATTATTATAGTAGCAATCTTTGTTGTTGCCATTATCGCAATTCTTTATTGGTTTTTTGATACCGAGCTTGGTCATTCAATCCGTGCTACCGGCTGTAACCAAAATATGGCTCGTGCAAACGGTATCAATATTAATTTAACAAAAATTGTTGCGCTTGTACTTTCAAACGGTCTTGTTGCTCTTGCAGGCGGGCTTCTTTCGCAATATCAGGGCTTCGCAGACGTCAATATGGGCAGAGGCGCTATCGTTATCGGTCTTGCCGCAGTCATTATAGGCGAGGTTATCTTTGGCAAAATATTTAAAAACTTTGCGCTCAGGCTTCTTGCAGTTGCATTCGGCGGAATTATTTACTATGTAGTAATGCAGTTTGTTATCAGCCTCGGTCTTAATACCGATGACCTCAAGCTTCTTACCGCTGCTATTGTTGCCGTATTCCTCGGTATTCCTTATCTTAAAGGGCAATATGCTCAAAAGCATATCAAGATAAAGGAGGGCAACAAATAATGCTTGAAATTAAAAATGTTTATAAAACGTTTAATCCTAACACAATTAATGAAAAAAAGGCTCTTCGTGGCATTGATTTAGTTCTCAACGAAGGCGATTTCGTAACGGTTATCGGAGGTAACGGCGCAGGCAAATCAACTATGCTTAATATGATTGCAGGTGTTTACCCCGTTGATTGCGGAACTATTACGGTTGACGGCATTGACGTTACAAAGCTTCCTGAGCATAAAAGAGCCAAATATATCGGCAGAGTTTTCCAAGACCCTATGAACGGTACAGCCGCAGATATGCAAATTCTTGAAAATCTTGCTCTTGCAAAGAGAAGAGGCAATCACAGAGGCTTGGCATTCGGCGTTACAAAAAAAGAAAAAGAAGAATATGTTGAAGTTCTTAAAAGCCTTGATTTAGGACTTGAAACAAGGCTTACATCTAAAGTAGGACTTCTTTCAGGCGGTCAAAGGCAGGCTGTTACGCTTCTTATGGCAACACTTAAAAAGCCTAAAATTTTGCTCCTTGATGAACACACGGCGGCACTTGACCCTAAGACAGCTAAAAAGGTGCTTGACCTTACGGAAAAAATTGTTGCAAGGGATAATCTTACAACAATTATGATTACTCACAATATGAAGGACGCTATAAGTATAGGCAATCGTCTTATTATGATGAACGAGGGCAAAATTATTTATGACGTATCGGGCGAGGAAAAGAAAAATCTTACTACCGCTGACCTTCTTGCAAAATTTAAGGTTACCTCCGGCGGAGAAGAATTTGACAACGACCGTGTTCTTCTTTCAACAGAGGCAGACGAATAAATTTTATACAAAAATATTTTATGGGCGAGCAGTGCTTGCCCATATTTTTTAGGTGATTAGATGAACAACAAAGCAGGTTTATATATTCATATCCCTTTTTGCAAATCGAAATGTCCTTATTGCGATTTTTACAGCGTAAAATATGACAAGGCGCTTAGCGAAAAATACGCCAACGAATTAATCAAAACAATGGCTGATTATTCAGGCGAATTTGACACAGTTTATTTCGGCGGCGGCACTCCGTCAATTTTAGAAAGTGAATTAATCGCCAAAATTTTGACATATGCAAAAAATCGTTTTGATATAGATAAAAATTCCGAAATAACGATTGAATGTAACCCGTCAAAAAACCTTGAAAAAGATTTTTACACCTATGCAAAATGCGGAATAAACAGAGTAAGCATAGGTATGCAAAGCGCAAGAAACGAAGAACGCTTTGCACTTGGAAGAAGCGCAGGGCAAACGGAAGTTGCAAAAGCTGTCAACGACGCTAAAAAAGCAGGAATAAGTAACATAAGCCTTGACGTTATGCTCGGCACTCCCAAGCAAACTCTCTCCTCTCTTGATGAAACTTTTGAATTTATCGACAAAATGAACGTTACCCACATAAGCGCATATATGCTTAAAATTGAAAATGGCACAAGATTTTTTGACCTAAAGGACAGACTCACACTTCCCGACGAGGACACGGTTTGCGAAATGTATTTAAAAACAATAAAATCCCTTGAAGTTCTCGGCTTTAATCAATATGAAATAAGCAATTTTTCTAAGCCGTCGTTTGAAAGTAAACACAATACAAAATATTGGATTTTAGACGATTATTTAGGCTTAGGCAAAAGCGCATACTCTCTTTGGCACGGCAAAAGATTTTATTATGATACCGATTGGTCGCTTAAAAGTGAAGGAGAGGCTGATATTGAGGAAGAACGAATTATGCTCGGCTTAAGGCTAAATTGCGGAATTGATAAATCGCTTATAAAAAAAGACTTTTCACGCTTTGTAAAAATGGGGCTTATGAAAGAAAGCGAAAACAAAATTGCACTTACAAGCGAGGGAATGCTTGTTTCTAATTTAATAATCAGCGAGCTTTTGTAAACAATAGCCTTAGAGGTGAGTTTATGAAAGATGAAAAATATAAGAAAAAATATCAATTAAGCAAAGATACGGATTTGACGAATAAATATTTAACTTCCATAACAAATCCAACCGTTCAACCTGACAGAAAAACGGAAATGGGAGTACCTATCCCCGACACGCAAAACGTTGAATACTCAAAGGAATACGAGGAAGAAAATAAGTTATAAAAAGACTGTCGATAAAGCGGCTAAACCGCGCCGAATAAAATAAATAAACCTATTTGCCTCCCTTGCAAAGGGTGCGGGTCTCCGGTGGAGACCTCTGCACTTTAGTGCAGAAGCACCGACCGACACGACAGGGGAGACGGTGGGTGCAACTTGTTGCACTCAGAGGGATTGGAAAAGGGTCAAGGACATCGAGTCCTTGACCCTTTTGGCGCTTTCCGTCTTTTGCTCGGGGGCGGTACACACGTACAGCTCCCGCTCGCAAAATACGAAATTTATCTCACTTTCTCGAAGTCTTGCCAACGTGCAGAAATTAATTATAAACTTTTCTGCACGCTGAAGCAGTCACGCAAAAAGTGACAGCCGTTAATCTTTTATTTTTCTTTATTTTATTACCTTATATCCTGCATCGGTAACAGCTTTTTCAAGAACGGATAAATCAACGTCCTTATCAAGCATAACTTCTGCCTCGCATTTTTCGTGGCTTGCGCTTGCTTCTTTAACGCCGTCGATTGCCTCAAGTGCTTTTTTAACAGCAGCCTCGCAATGAGGGCACATCATTCCCTCAATCTTAATAGTTTTTGTCATAATTTTTTCCTCCTTATTTTGAGCGGTGATATTAAGCTTAATATCAACCGGCTTTTTCTTTTTATCACGCTTTGGCGAATGAACTTTTACAAGATTAAGCCTGAGCGCATTAGTAACAACACAAAAGCTTGAAAGGCTCATTGCTGCCGCACCGAACATAGGATTAAGAGTCCAGCCGAATATCGGAATCCACACACCTGCTGCAAGCGGAATACCGATAATATTATAAATAAATGCCCAGAAAAGATTTTCGTGGATATTGGTAAGCGTTTTTCTGCTTAGCCTGATTGCACCCGACACGTCGGTAAGCTTACTGTTCATAAGCACAACGTCTGCCGCATCTACCGCAACATCGGTACCTGCACCGATTGCGATACCCACATCTGCACGTGTAAGCGCCGGTGCATCATTTATTCCGTCGCCAACCATTGCTACCTTGCCGTAGGCCATAAGTTCTTTAATAACGCTTTCCTTGCCGTCAGGGAGCACGTCGGAGATAACGGTATCAACACCGACCTGCTTACCGATAGCCTTTGCGGTTTTTTCGTTATCACCCGTCAGCATAACAACACGAATACCCATATTTTGAAGTTCTTTAACAGCCTTAGGACTGTCCTCTTTAATAACGTCGGCAACTGCAATTATACCGAGAAGCTTATTATCCCCCATAAACAAAAGCGGTGTTTTGCCGTTTTGAGCAAGTTCTTCTGCCTTATTTTTGATATTATCATCAACTGAAATTTTACTTGAAATAAATTTCATACTTCCGCCTACAACAGTTTTACCGTCAACATTTGCCGACAAGCCGTTGCCTGCAAGCGCCTTGAAAGAAGTTGTATCAAAGCACTTAACATTTTTTTGTTCGGCATATTCGCAAACTGCCTTTGCAAGCGGATGCTCGCTCTTTTTTTCTATAGAATAAGCAAGCGACAAAAATTCGTTTTCGTCTGCGAATGCGATTACATCCGTAACCTTAGGCTCGCCTTTGGTGATTGTGCCTGTTTTATCAAGAGCAACAATCTGCACTCTGCCTGTTTCCTCAAGCGAAGCCGCAGTTTTGAAAAGAATACCCGATTTAGCTGCCTTGCCGTTGCCGACCATAACCGCAACAGGAGTTGCAAGGCCGAGAGCACACGGGCAGCTTATTACAAGAACGGAAATACCACGTGCAAGCGCATAGCCGAAGCTTTGACCTGCAAAAAGCCAAACACAAAGTGCAACAAGCGCAACACCTATTACACAAGGCACGAACACACCAGATACCTTATCTGCAATCTTTGCAATCGGCGCTTTTGTGGTGGCTGCGTCACTCACCATTTTAATAATTTGCGAAAGTGTTGTATCCTCGCCGACAGCAATTGCACGGCACTTGATATAGCCCGACTGATTAATAGTTGCACCCGATACCTTATCGCCGACAGCCTTATCAACAGGAATACTCTCACCTGTAAGTGCAGACTCGTCAACAGCCGTTTCTCCCTCAATAATTACTGCGTCAACAGGAACACTTTCGCCGGGTTTTACAACAAAAATATCATTAATCTTAACGTCAGCCACCGCAACAACAATTTCCTTACCGTCTTTGATAAGAGTTGCATTCTTCGGCGCTAAATTCATAAGAGATTTGAGTGCATCCGTCGTTTTGCCCTTTGAATATGCTTCAAGCATTTTGCCCACGGTAATAAGAGTTAATATCATTGCCGCCGACTCAAAATAAAACTCATGCATTAGGCTCATCACTTTTTCGCTGTCGCCTGCAAGCTGAGCAGAAGTCATAAGAAAAAGAATAACCGTACTGTAACCAAACGAAGCGGCAGAGCCAAGCGCAACAAGTGTATCCATATTAGGGCTTTTATGAATTATACCTTTAAAGCCGTTTATGAAGAATTTTTGGTTAATAACCATAATAATTACTGCAAGCAAAAGCTGAGCCAATCCCATTGCGATATGATTATTTTCCATAAATGACGGCAGTTTCCAGCCCCACATCGTATGCCCCATTGAAATATACATAAGTGGGATAAGGAATATTACCGACCAAATAAGTCTGTTTCTTATTTTGGACGTTTCGGTGTCCTTAAGTTCATCACTCGATACACTCTCTGCCCTTTTGTCGTTGCCCTTAACGCTTGCGCCGTATCCTGCCTTTTCAACAGCGGCAACTATTGCTTCACTGCTTGCCGTTCCCTCAACACCCATTGAATTGGTAAGCAGGCTCACGGCACAGCTTGTTACACCGTCAACAGCATTAACCGCCTTTTCAACCCTTGCACTGCAAGCGGCACAGCTCATACCCGTTACATTATATTGCGTCAAAAAAATCACCTCAAAACTATTTCATTAATTTTTGAAGAGTTTTTAAAAGGTCATCAACCGTTTCGGTTTTGCCTGCCTTAATATCATCTGTAACGCAAGTCTTTATATGCGTTGAAAGAAGCTCTTTATTAAATGAATTAAGCGCCGCATTAGCCGCCGCAACCTGAGTGATGATATCCGTGCAATACGCATCTTCCTCAAGCATACGCTTAATTCCTCTTATTTGACCCTCAATTCTGTTAAGGCGATTTATAAGTGCCTTTTGCTCTTCATCTGTTCTGTGCTTCGTTTTACCGTGACAACAGCAACAGCCTTTATTATCATTAGTTTCCATTAAATCACTCCTTATACCCTCACGGGGTATCTTAATTATATACCCATATAGGGTATTTGTCAAGAAAAAGGCATAAAAAAATAAAGGCGACCGATGGTCGCCCCTACAAAAATATTATTAGTTCTGTTTTCTGACTATATCATACTCCGAACCGCTCGGTCTAAAATACCTGCACGTCTTGTTTTGCTCCTCGCAAAAGCGGACATATTCGTCCTCGTCAAGCACAAGCGAGCAAAAACATTCGTCCGTTTCCTCGTCATATTCATTATACCAGCATTTTTCGCATAACAAATCCATAATTATCCCTCTTTCGCATATTCCAAAACAACAAATGAAGCCGTCAGCCTAATGCTTTTTACCCTATCAAGCTTTGCCTTGTCGCTTTCGCTTGTTCTGTAAAAATACGGCGTCATAGAAAACAGCGTTTTTAAATCATCCCTTGAGATATCAAATGTGTTTGAAATTTTATTTTTTGATTTCAAAGTAAAAAGCGAGGTTTCAGGCGCTTTTTCATCATTAAGATACGGCGTATCATAAAGAATATTTTTAAGCTCAATCAAATGATTATCACCGGGAATAACGCTTAAAAGCCTGCCGCCGGGCTTAATCACACGGTAAAATTCCTTTTCATTAAACGGTGCAAAAAGATGCATTGCTGTGTCAATCGAATTATCGCAAACGGGAATATGGGCAAGATTTGCTACAAAATAATTATGCTCTTTGCGAGAGGTTGCGGCAAGGCGCACCATTTCCTTGCTGATATCAAAACCGTAAAGCTCGCCGGAATATTCGTCATAATATCCCTCACCGCAGCAGATATCAAGCACGGTGCCGTTCAATTTTGAGTTGACATAATCACGTAAAAAGGAATAATATCCCTTTTGCAAAAATTCTCGTCTTGCGTGAGCCGACTCCCTGCTGTCGCCCTTTTTGTCCCCGCTTTTAGACGTCAGCAAAAGATTAACATACCCCTGCCTTGCAAAATCGAATGAGTGATTATTGTCACATTTAAGCGTTTTGCCGAAAATATTTAATTTTTCACCGCAAACAGGGCAAGTTAAAATATTCATAAAACTACCTATCAAAATGGGCGACACAACGGTCGCCCCTACGTATAAATATATCTATTAATGATGGAAAAGACGGATACCTGTCATTGCCATTGCCATACCGAAACCGTCGCAACATTCGATAACGGCGCCGTCACGAACAGAGCCACCCGGCTGAGCAATATACTTAACACCGGAACGAGCCGCACGTTCAATATTATCCTCAAATGGGAAGAAAGCGTCAGAGCCGAGAGCAACATTTGTCATCTTCTCGTGCCAAGCTTTCTTTTCCTCAGTAGTGAAAGGCTCAGGGCAAGTGGTAAAATATCTCTGCCATACTCCGTCTTTGAGTAAATCCTCATATTCATCTGAAATATAAAGGTCAATAGCATTATCAGCCTCGCACTTGCGAAGACCGTCAATAAACGGAAGATTGAGTACCTTTTCATTATGGCGAAGCCAAAGATTATCAGCTTTATTGCCTGCAAGGCGGGTGCAATGGATACGGCTTTGTTGGCCTGCGCCTACACCGATAGTCTGTCCACCCGAAGCGTAGCAAACCGAATTCGACTGAGTATATTTAAGAGTGATAAGCGAAATAAGAAGGTCAATCTTTGCAATTTCAGGAATATCCTTGACCTTAGTAGGCATATCGTCAAAAAGTGACATAGTAAGTTTAGCGTCATTTCTCTTTTGCTCAAACTTAATACCGAACACCTGCTTTGTTTCCATTTCCTCAGGCTGATAGTCAGGGTCCATCTTAATGATAAGATAATTACCTCTTCTCTTAGCCTTAAGAATTTCAAGTGCATCATCGGTGTATGACGGAGCAATAATACCGTCGCTGACCTCTTTAACAAGGAATTTTGCAACGCTTGCGTCACATTCATCGCTCAAAGCGGCAAAATCGCCAAATGAGGAAACTCTGTCACAGCCTCTTGCACGAACATAAGCCTGTGCAATCGGAGAAAGCTCTAAATCATCAGGCACCATACAAACCTTGCGATCAACATCGCTGAGCGGTTGAGCAACTGCCGCACCGGCAGGAGAAACGTGCTTAAATGAAGCGGCACTCGGCAGACCGGTAGCCTCCTTAAGTTCCTTAACAAGCTGCCAAGAATTGAATGCGTCAAGAAGATTGATATAACCTGCCGCACCGTTCAAAATTTCAAAAGGAAGTTCTTTACCGTCCATATGAATCCTTGCAGGGTTTTGGTTTGGGTTGCAACCGTATTTAAGCTTATACTCTGTCATCTTTACATCACCTTTCAGTAATTTATAATTTAGATATAATATTTTATACCATTACATTGAAAAATGCAATAGAGAATGATACAATAATTCAAGGTGATACAAAATGGACGGCATATTAGCAGTAAATCATTTCTTAAAAGGCGAAAAATATGACACACTTCACAAGCATCTTGCGGTTTCGGCAAAAAAGTGCGGCATTAATCTAAATATTAAAACGAACTTGGAGCTTGCAACGCAAAAGGCGCAGGCTGACTTTGTGCTGTTTTGGGACAAGGACATTAACCTTGCAAGAAGAATTGAAAAAAGCGGTGTTCCCGTTTTCAATTCTGCCGAATCAATTGAAAAATGCGACGATAAAGGCAGAACATATATTGAACTTGACGGCATTGTGCCTCAGCCTAAAACTCTTATCGCCCCAAAATGCTATTTCAAATCAGATATGAGCGAATTTGTTGAAAAAGCAATTGATATTCTCACTTTGCCGCTTATTTTCAAAGAATCATTCGGCTCATTCGGCGCTCAGGTATTTTTATGCAATACTAAGGAAGAAATTTACTCCCACATAAGCGAAAAGCCGTTTATTCTGCAAAAATTTATCATCGACAGCAAGGGTCACGACAAAAGAATTGAAATAATCGGCGGAAAATTTATTTGTGCGGCTGAAAGAGAAAACAAAAACGACTTTCGTTCAAATGTTACTAACGGCGGCACTATGACGCCCTGTAAGCCGACTGAAAAGGAAATTGAAACAGCAATAAAAGCGTGCGAAACCCTCGGTTTAACCTTTGGCGGAGTGGACATTCTTGATGACGGCAGTGTTTGCGAAGTAAATTCAAATGCACATATAATTAACATAATGAACTCAACAAAAATTGACATTGCGTCGTATATTTTTGAAACAATTAAGGAAAAAATCAAATGAGCGGAGTATTGATTTACAGCGAAAAGGAAGCAAAGCGCAACACCTTTGCGATAAATAAATTTAAAGAAGAACTTGGCGTAACGCTTGCAATTAACGATTATGACGGCACGGCTGATTTTATAATCAACAGGACGAATAACTATAAAATTGCAGAAAAATTTGAGAAAAAAGGGATACGTGTTTTTAACCCCTCCTCCCTCTCAAAGCTTGCAAACAACAAGCAGCTTTGCTACGAATTTATGGAGAAAAACGACATTGAAATTTTGCCGATAAACTACAAGGAAGTGCCTGCGGTTAAAAAGCCGATTGACGGCCACGGCGGTCAAGGGGTCGTGATGATAAATGAAAAAGAAAACTTTGAAAGCGGATTTGTTTATCAAAAGCCTTGCGCCACTCTCGGCAAGGACTTGCGTGTTTGGGCAATAGGAAATGATATAATTACGTCAATTTTGAGGGAAAGCGATACCGATTTTCGCTCAAATTTCTGCCTCGGCGGCAGGGCAACACCTTATAAAATAAACGAAGAAGAAAAAAGCCTTGTAAAAAGAATTTTAAGCCTTGTTGAAAGCGATTATATCGGAATTGATTTTCTTTTTGACAGCGGTCATTTAATATTTAATGAAATTGAGGACACCGTCGGCGCAAGAATGGTATATGACAAAACGGATATCGATATAATAAAGCTTTATTGCGATTATATTAAAAAACAAAGAGTAAAATAATCTATAAACCATAAATCAATTAAAGCAACATTTCAACACACCAATATAACTATTTAATCAGGTAATAATGTAAAAAGAGATAACCGCCTATAAAAACAGCGATTATCTCTTTTTTATTCCAAATCAAAATTTTTCATTTGGAAAAATATCCTTTGCCTCGTTTAAAGTTATTTCGTTATTGTCTGCATACATTTCACCTGTTCCGGTAATATTTATTTTTTGTCCGTTATTATAATACTGACAATAAGATATCGTCATTCCGTCATGCAAACGTCCGGCAATATGCCCACAATAAACGTCATCATTGCCGATTTTTCCTAAGTTATAGCACGACGTCACTATTTGATCAGCGATACTTTCATTGTCATTATTAATATTACATGCACCGACTATTCCTCCACTTGCTGCATTTTCGCACAACGAAGTTGTTGTAATTGTGCCAAAATTATTGCAAGAATCAATCATAGTGCTGCTTACATCCATTGCAAGTGTTCCAATTATTCCACCGGTGCTGCAATCGGATTTAACATTTCCTCTGTTAATACACTTTGTCAAACTGACAGAACCGTAATGTGCATATCCTGCAATACCTCCGGTTCCGTTAATGCCCAAATAGCTTAACGATATTTCTGCATCGTTCGAATACTTTTGCGAAACACTTATTGCAGAATTATTTTCACATTCTGTTACTTTAAGTTCTTCAGAAGCCGAGCCTACAATACCGCCAACCATCATTGAACCGTCTTTAGCATTATTCTTTGCGTTGATTACAATGTCATTAACACAATTACTTATTAAAATGTCTTTTTTATTTTCGTCAACATATACATGTCCTATTATACCACCCACACTTGCTTCACTGTTATCAGCTTCTCCGCTTGATTTATCAGCGTTTTTTCCTGATAAAACACAAGTAATACTACCGTCCGCTTTGCAATTTATAACAATTCCGCAATTTGAGTTTCCTATTGCGCCGATATAGGCACTCCTATCATCACCGTTATCTTCATTATAATTAATATTTACATCTTTCAAAATTAAATTTTCTACATTTTCACAATGTTTAAACAAGCCGCCCTGCGTTGACTTTAAATTTGATATCGTATGACAATTTCCGTTGAATTCGCCCCTATTTGAAATGCTTTCCCAATCTTCTATTTCAGACAAATCCAAATCAGCCATCAAAATATAATTTCCATATTCGTTGTTTCCAGAATTAATCAAATCATCAACCGAATATATACCTATAAAGCCACTTGGAACTTCAGTCAGCTGATTATAAGATTGTTCGTCATTTGCATTAACATCATCTGCAAAAGTTTCCGAAGTCGCTTCATCATTAAGACCGTAATCATAATCATCATTATTTCCACAAGCAGAAAATAACACAGATAATAATATAATTGATAATAAAATTAAAATAATTTTTTTCATAATAATTCACCTCGTTTTTTTATTACGCTTAATATTATATCTGTATTACAGATAAATGTCAATATCTGCATCAAAGATAAATCATAATAGCATTAGAGGTGAGATTATGATTTACAAAAACTTAAAAAGTATCAGAGAGGACAATGATATAAAGCAACGTGAAATTGCACAGGTGCTCAACGTATCACAAAACACATATTCGCAATACGAAACAGGCATTATTCCGATAACTGCCGAAACGTTGACAAAGCTTGCAGATTACTACAATGTAAGCGTTGATTATCTTTTAGACAGAACAAACAATCCCAAAATAAACAAATAAAACCCTCGGAGCAAAAGCTCCGAGGGTCATTTAATTTAAATCAACAAAATGTTAGATTAGCCAAGTTCTGAGAAGTACTTGATTGTTCTAACCATCTGAGATGTGTATGAGTTTTCGTTATCATACCAAGAAACAACCTGAACCTCATAAGTGTCGTCAGCAACCTTAAGAACCATTGTCTGAGTTGAATCGAAGAGTGAACCGTATCTCATACCAACGATATCTGAAGAAACGATAAGGTCTTCATTGTAGCCGAATGACTCTGTAGCTTCAGCCTTCATAGCTGCGTTGATAGCGTCAACTGTAACTTCCTTGTCAGTCTTAATAACTGCTGTAAGGATTGTAGTTGAACCTGTTGGAGTAGGAACTCTCTGAGCAGAGCCGATAAGCTTGCCGTTAAGTTCAGGAATTACAAGGCCGATAGCCTTTGCAGCACCTGTTGTGTTAGGAACGATGTTTACAGCACCTGCACGAGCACGACGAAGGTCACCCTTTCTCTGAGGACCGTCAAGAATCATCTGATCGCCTGTGTAAGCGTGGATTGTGCACATGATACCGCTCTGGATAGGAGCAAAATCATTAAGAGCCTTAGCCATAGGAGCAAGGCAGTTAGTTGTGCAAGATGCAGCAGAAATAACTGTATCTTCAGCTGTAAGTGTGTCATGGTTTACATTGTAAACGATTGTTGGAAGGTCGTTACCTGCAGGAGCAGAAATAACAACTTTACGAGCACCTGCCTGAATATGAGCAGAAGCCTTTTCCTTTGATGTATAGAAACCTGTGCATTCGAGAACTACGTCTACGCCAAGCTTGCCCCAAGGAAGGTCAGCAGCATTAGGCATTTTGTAAATAACAATTTTCTTGCCGTCAACAACAATATAGTTGTCTTCGCCTTCACCCTCGTGGAAATCAACAGTGTGACCCTGAGCAACATAGTTACCCTGTGATGAGTCATACTTAAGAAGATGAGCAAGCATCTTTGCACTTGTAAGATCGTTGATAGCAACTACTTCGTAGCCTTCTGCGCCAAACATCTGACGGAAAGCAAGACGACCGATACGGCCGAAACCATTAATAGCAACTTTTACCATTGGAAATTACCTCCGAATATAATTTAAAGTTTTATTGCTTTTGTGCATTATTTATTTTATACTGTTTGTCATCATTAATCAAGAAAAAAACGTAAATTTTACACTTTATACAAAAACAGTTAAATTTATTAGCACCTTATAGTTAATTTTTTAACAAACTTCATATAATAAGGAGTATATATTACCTTATTTATACCCTTAGTGTTGCAATTTGAAAAGAAATTTGTTAAAATTCATATTAACAAAAGCAAAGGACGATATATATGTTTGTAGATATTGCTAAAATTAAAATAAAAGCGGGTGACGGCGGCGCAGGTGCGGTTGCCTTTCACCGTGAAAAATATGTTGCCGCAGGCGGACCTGACGGCGGCGACGGAGGCAAGGGCGGCGACGTTGTATTTGTTGTTGACGACAACCTTGCGACTCTTGCAGATTTCAGATACAAAAGAAAATATGTTGCAAAAAACGGTGAAAACGGCAGAGGCTCACGCCAATACGGCAAGAAAGCGCCCGACCTTGAGATTAAAGTTCCGAGAGGAACAATAATTCGTGAAGCAAACTCCGGTGCAGTTATGGCTGATATGAGCAAGACTGACAGATTTATTGCCGCAAAGGGCGGTAAAGGCGGCTGGGGCAACATTCATTTCGCTACCCCTACTCGTCAAGTTCCGAGATTTGCAAAGCCCGGTGTTCCGGGTGAGGAATGGGAAGTTTCACTTGAATTAAAGCTTCTTGCCGATGTCGGCCTTTTAGGCTATCCGTCAGTCGGAAAATCAAGCCTTATTTCCGTTGTAAGCCAAGCAAAGCCAAAAATCGGCGATTACCATTTTACAACTCTCGTGCCAAACTTAGGCGTTGTTTCTATGGGAGAGGGCAACTCGTTTGTTATTGCAGATATTCCGGGACTTATTGAGGGTGCAAGCGAAGGTATAGGCCTCGGTCACGAATTTTTGCGCCATGTTGAGCGTTGCAGGCTTCTTGTTCATATTGTTGACGTCAGCGGCAGCGAAGGCAGGGACCCGATTGAGGATTTTGAAAAAATAAACGAGGAACTTGTTAAATTCAATCCCGAGCTTGCCAAGCAACCGCAGATTGTTGCAGGCAATAAAATTGATATGGCAGAGCCTGAGCAAATTGATAGATTCAAGAAGTATGTAGAAGATAAGGGTTATGATTATTATTCAATTTGTGCGCCGATTATGGAAGGCACAAAGGAGCTTATGAACGCTGTTTGGAATAAGCTTCAAACTCTTCCGCCTATCAAGGAATACGAGGTTGAGGAAATTCCGCTTGAAGCAATTGTTAAAGATGATAAAGGATTTAAAATTTCTCAGCCTGAAGAACATTATTTTCTTGTTGAGGCAAGCTGGTTTCCTAAAGTGCTCAAAGGCATTGATATTGAGGACTACGAAGCACTTCAATATATGCAAAGGGTATTAGAGAAAAGCGGAATTTTTGATGCGCTGAGAGAAAAAGGAATTGAGGAGGGTGACGTTGTATCGCTCTATGATATAGAGTTTGAATACGTGCCTTAATTTAATATGAGATTTGTTGATAAAGAAGTAAATCCTAAGCAGTTAAGCCCGCTTAATTTAGCGTTTATCGGCGACTGCATTTATGAAATTCTTGTTCGTGAAACACTTGTTCTCGATGCAAACCGCCCTGTAAATGATTTGCATAGGGAAAGCGTTAAATTTGTATCGGCGAAAGCACAAACGGCAGCTTTTGAGAAAATTAAAGATATTTTGAGCGATGAAGAACTTGCCGTTTTTAAGCGAGGCCGCAATGCAAAGGTAGGTCATTCCCCTAAAAGCGCAACAGACGGGGAGTACCACTGCGCAACGGGAGTTGAAGCATTATTCGGCTATTTGTACTTAAATAATGAGATTGACAGAATAAAAGAGCTTTTTTCTCAAATAAACTCTTGACATTCACCGCAACTTGTTATATAATCAATATCGCTGACGGGAGCATAGCTCAGCTGGGAGAGCATCTGCCTTACAAGCAGAGGGTCACAGGTTCGAGCCCTGTTGTTCCCACCAAAATAAAAAGGATACCACTCGGTATCCTTTTTATTTTTATGTAAAAATGTATATGGCTCGAACCTGTGACAAGATACTCCAAATTTGGCGAACGAAGCGAGCAACAAATTTGGGAGAAACAGTCCGGTGGACTGTTTCGTAGTATCTTTGTTTCTTATGAGAGCCCGTCATATTGTTTTCTTGTGCCAATCGGATATTTTGGCTCGAACCTGTGACTCGTCAAAAGAAATTTCGTGTTTATTATGAATTTTTTTAAAATTCATAATAAACACTTCATCAATAATTTGAAACGCCGTCGAATAATCGACGGCGTTGTTTTTTTGAATTTTTATGAAGATTAAGCTGCTTTGCGAGCCTTTTCGGCTGTTCTTTCAAGTGCAAGCTTATAATCTTTTTGGCCAGTAAATATTTCGTTTTTATAAGGATTTTTCTTTTGTTCCTTTGCACGCTTAATAATAGAAGCGAATACACAAACATTAGCAACAAGAGCAATAATGGCAATTACGCCTTGCATTGTAGGGTCTGCGTTTGTTGGCGGAACTGTAGGGTCCATATATCCGTCTGCATAAACGGATGTAAGAACCGAGAAACGGCTCTTGTCTTGGAAAAGCGGAAATACCTGAGCAAACATACACCAAAGTGCAAGTGTGTTAGCTCTGTTTTGAATCCAACCGCCCTTATTCCAAAATGCATTTGCAAATGTAGGAGCAAGAAGAAGTGCAAGGCCGCAATACCAAGAGTGAGTAGGGAGATTGTTATAAGTATATTCAAAGTTCCAAAGGTCATAAGCCAAAATGTAGCACCATGTCATATCAGGCCACAGCATATCCTGCTTATTCTTTGAGGAATAGATGCCCCACCAACCTGTCATACAGAAAATATTTATAATACCGGCGATACCGTTCACCCAGTTCCACCAGCCGCCATAGAGCCATACATTTTCAGACGAAAGCCACCAGCCGCCTGAAATTCCGCCCTTAATTGCCGACTCAAAGTCAGAACCGACTGCGATAAGAATGTTGATAGCGACGATTGCAAACGGGAACACCTTAAACCAATCTTTTTTGCCGATGCCCCATTTATACTTAAGCATCATAAAGCCGATACAACCTGCTGTTGCCGCATAAAGCTTTGCATAATGGAACCAGCTGTTCATATGAACATAGGTATCATTTTGAAGTGCCCAATCATCTCCCTTAGCCGCACCGATATAAATTGCAATGAAATATACCGTCAGTGCTGCCGGTAAAACAAAGAAGCAAAAAATTCCGCCTGCTTTTGTTCGCCTTGCAATTTCATTCATAACGACGAGACCGACAAAGACCATTACCCAGCCGAGAAGTTGCCAGCCGGCCATATCGCCGTAAATTTGGAATAACATTGTCATTTTCCTCCTCAAAAAAAGTTAAATAAAAATCATATCATCAAGACAGAGCGCATTAATATGCTACCGTGCCTCAATTTCCTTTATCATAATTTCATTACCCGAAAGAAGATAGGTTTTTTCGCTTTGGCAGTAAGGGCAAATTTTACCATACTCTACGGTTTTGTATTCGCCCTTGCAGCTTTCGCAATACGTTACTGCCTGGATAACTTCTACCTTAAGTTCTGCCCCATTCATAAGCTCACTCTTTGAGCAAGCCCATTTCCAACAATCCTCAAGATAATCGTGGAGCACACCCGAAACCTCGCCTATTTCAACCGTAACAGACGATACCGTTTTAAGCTCATTTTCCTTGCCTACATCTTCAATTTCGTTAATGATATGAAAAACTATACCAAGTTCGTGCATTATTAATCCTTTTTAGCCTTTTGAGCTTTTTTAATCTTGAAATTACGCTTAATCATATAAGGCAAAATTGCTTTCATCTTGTCATCTGAATTAACCATTGTGCTACATTCGGGATTATCTCTAAAAAGATGAATTGCATCAAATTCGCACTTGGTAGTACAAATTCCGCAGCCTATGCACTTATTTTCGTCAACAACGGATGCACCGCAGCCAAGACAACGTGCAGTTTCTTTTTTAACCTGCTCCTCTGTAAGAGGAAGATGAGCATCCTTAAACGAAGATTTAGCGTCAATTTTCTTATTAATATTCGGGATTTGACGTGAGGAATTATCGTAACTGTCAACAAGGATATCGTTCTTATCAAGCATTATGAAATCACGTCTGTTTCTGCCGACTGTAAGGCTTGCGTTGAAATGAACAAACCTATGGATTGACTCTGCACCCTCTCTGCCGGCAGCAATAGCGTCAATGGCAAAGCGAGGGCCTGTGTAAACGTCACCGCCGACGAAAATATCCTTTTGCGCTGTTTGATAAGTAAGACTGTCCGCCTGAGGAGCGTTACCTCTGCCAAGTTCTACCGCCTCACTGTCAATAAGGTTCCCCCATTCAATTGACTGACCGATTGAAAGATAAATATGATCACATTCAATTGTTTGAGTATCATTTTCGTCATACTTAGGGTTAAATTTGCCGTTAGCATCCTTAACACTTGTGCATTTTTTAAGCACAACGCCTGTCACCTTGCCGTTTTCTTCAAGAATTTCCTTAACGCCCCAGCCGTTGTTTATTTGAATACCCTCGTCCTCGGTTTCAAAAATTTCCTCTTCGCTCGCAGGCATTTCCTCTCTGCTTTCAAGGCAGAACATACCCAAAACATCAGCGCCGCAACGCTTAGTCGAACGAGCAACATCAACGGCAACATTACCACCGCCGATAACAACGGTTTTATTGCCTTTAAGGTCAAGATCGTGATTTTCGGCAATCTCGTGGAGAATATCAACAGCGCTCATAACACCGTCTGCGTCTTCGCCGTCAACCCCCGATTTTCTTGAGCCTTGACAGCCGATAGCAATATAAAATGCCTCATATCCATCCTTGCGAAGTTCGTCAAGAGTGATATCCTTACCGACCTCTACGCCGCATTTAATCTCAACACCAAGCGCACGAATAATGTCAATCTCCGCCTCAACAACATCCTTTTCAAGCTTATATGACGGGATACCGTAAGTAAGCATACCGCCGGGTTTTTCATTCTTTTCAAACACTATAGGTCTGTATCCCGTAAGTGCAAGATAATATGCGCACGAAAGGCCTGCCGGTCCGCCGCCGATAATGGCAATTTTATTTTTAAACTCGCCCCTATTTGAAGGTATTACTTTTTTTGGAATATATCTTGTTTTACTGTCAAGGTCCTTTTGAGCGATAAAGCGCTTAACGTCATCAATAGCAACCGCTTCATCAAGAGTTGCTCTTGTGCAAGCCTCCTCGCATCTCTTATTACAAACTCTGCCGCAAACTGCGGGGAAAGGGTTATCCTTTTTAATAAGAGCCAAAGCATCGGTATATCTGCTTTGAGCCGCCATTTTAAGATAGCCTTGAACTGCGATATGAGCGGGGCAGGCAGTCTTGCAAGGCGCCGTACCTGTATCATAGCAATTAATTCTGTTTTTATCTCTATAATCTGGCGACCATTTTTCCTTGCCCCATTTAACTGCGTCAGGAAGTTCTTGCTTAGGATATGTAACAGCAGAGCCGTCTTTTTTGCAAAGCTTTTGACCGAGTTTAACGGCACCGGCAGGGCAAAATTCAACACACTTGCCGCAGGCTACGCAATCCTTAGCCTCAACCTTAGCCACATACGCCGAGCGTGACATATTAGGCGTATTGAAAAGTTGAGAGGTACGAAGCGCATTGCATACCTTTACCTGGCAATTACAGATAGCAAAAATTTTATTTTCACCGTCGATATTAGTAATTTGGTGAACAAAACCGTTATCCTCGGCACGCTGAAGAATTTCCATAACCTTTTCACGTGTGATATAGTGGCCCTTGTTTGTTTCAACAAGGTAATCCGCCATATCGCCGACACCGATACACCAATCCTCAGGGTCATCGGCACAGCCTTCGCCGCACATTGCACGGCTATAACGGCACGAACACGGACCTGCCGCATATTTGCCGTCATATTTATCAAGCCAATGAGAAATATGTTCCACATCAGCAGACTGATTTTCCATTGAAATTGCCTTTTCAACAGGGATAACGTGCATACCTATACCGGCGCCTCCCGGAGGCACCATCGGCGTAATTGCTTCAAGTGGAAGTTGAGTCATTCGCTCAAAGAAATTTGCAACCTGCGGATGCTCACAAATATTATCCCATTTCATATTAAAGAATTCTGCGCTTCCGGGAACGAACATAGGAAGCATATATTGCTTTTCATGCTCCGGATTTTCCCAATTAAATTCAACAAGACCTACATTTGCCATTTTCTTAAGAAGCGGCTCAAGGTAAGCGGCACTTTTGCCCGTAGCTTTCATAATTTCCTTAAGCTTCATACCCTTGTGCACCTTCATCTTAAGGGCAACCTCTGCCATCTCGTCTGTTACGATTGAAGCAAGGCCCCAATACTCAGGGTCGTTAACGGTAAGCTCTTTGCCTACCTTTGGAAGCCACGGTAATTTATACAAAACTCTGTCTGTAATATGCTTGCCGAGTGCCAAAATCAAAGGACGTGCAGGCTCGTTTGAATGATTTTCATAATAATGCATCACTCTGTCATCGTACACCCTATCCTCAGGCGGCTTGACAGTATCGAATTTGTATTCATACTCCTTATTTGACATAGTATTCTCCCTCTAAAATATACATCTTATGTCATAAATTACAATATCATTTTATATGTTTGTTAATTATTTGTCAATATACAAATAAAGGTAAAATGTCATATTCGGGAATGATTAATATTTAGTTTATTTTTTTATTCAAGGTTTTAAAAACGCAAAAAGAGACGGCATTTCTGCCGTCTCCAAATGCTTTAATCAAAGTGTCAGATTAGTCCTGTCCGCCGAAGCCCCAGTCAGTACCACCGGATGTAGTAATAACATCAGCTGTCTGAGAAAATTCATTAACCTCTGACACCGGCTTTGTATAAAGCTCTTTCATTAGGTGTGTCCTCCTTAATTTATCAAAGCTCGCCTCCACCCCTTAAGGCAGAGGTGAAAGCTTTGCTAAATTGTGTTAATTAAGCATTATAGTCGTAAAGTGATGCTTCTGAATAGTAAGTATGAACATTACCATCTGCATCCTTAGTAACAACGAATGCTCTTGCGCCGGCAACGCCTGTCTTTGCAGTAAGACCGTAGTTCAAACCAATCTGTGAAGCGTTGATGCTGTTATAAATAACTCTAACCTTACCAGGATTTGTACCTGATGCAGTCTTGCCAACGTTTTCAAGTGTAAGGTCAGAAGCTGTTACATTCTTACCATATACGAAGCCCTGGCTAACTACTGTCTCATTATCAGCAACAGTACGTGTTGCAACAAAGAGAACGTCGCAATCTGTAGCTGAAGGACGAGTTGTTGAAACGATAGCAACCTGAGTCTTAGAAGTGTCATCAGCCTTTGTAACTGCTGTGAGTTCGATATCCGAAGCACAGAAGAATGAGTATGATTCACCGTAACCAACTGTTGCGCCGTTTACTGTCCATGATGTTGCGCCTGCCTTAGTAACTGTTACCTTAGCGTCATATGCAACATTTTCAGCCTTGTCAGTGTAGTCAGTGCCGTTAACTGTGATTGTTGCGCCTGCAGCCTTAACTGTGTAAGTCTGAGTAGCATCCTTCTCATAGATAGCTCTGATGGTCTTACCTTCTGTAAGAGCGGTAATCTCATCGTTTGTAAGAGCCCAGCCCTTGAATGTATAACCAGGATAGATAGGAGCAGTTGCAGGAACCTTAATGTCAGCACCGCTTGCTACTTCCTGAGTTGATACAACGTTACCGTACATATCAATGAATACAACTACGAATGTTGATTCAGCTGTTTCTGTAAATACAGGAGTTACCTCTGTATCAGCAACTGCTGTGAATGAATATGTTTCGTTAGTTGAAACGAGCTTGTTAGCAACCTTCCAACCTACGAACTCTGCACCCTTATTAGCCTGAGCTGTAAGAGTTACAGTTGAGTTAGCAAGAACCTTAGTAGTCTTACCGTTTGTTGCGTCCTCGCTGTTAAGAGTTGTTGTACCGTAAGCAGTCTTAGCAACTGTGATATCATAACCCTTAAGCTGAGGAAGAACCTTAGTTTCGAGAACCTGACCGCAAATTGTACAGCTTGTAACTTCTGAACCCGGCTTATCAAGTGTAGGCTCTGTTACAACAGGTGTACCCTTTGTGCAATCTTCTGTTACAACATTAGCAACTTCGTCATAGTTATGGTTTTCTGTTACAGCAGAAACTGCCGGCCAGCTATAAGTTGTATGGCTGTGCTGTTTATTACCTGCCGGTGTAGCAGCTGTATCAGCAGTATTTGTCTTTGGAGCTACAGGAGTAGCGCCTGCAGCAAGCTTCTGAGTATCAACTACAGTGCCTGCAGCGTTTGTAAATGTGATTGTATAAACCTCAACAAGAACAAGACCCTTAACTGCATCTTCAAGAGCAGTAGCAGCAGCAGTTACCTGTGCCTGATCTGTATAAGCTTCAACAGTATCCTTAGCGTTAGCTTCAAGAGCAGCTGTTACCTTAGCATAAGATTCAGCTGTGTACTTAGAACCGTCAACTGCCTTTGCAGCATCAAGTGCAGCATAGTAAGCTGTACCGTCAAGCTTAGCAAGGTCTCTTACATTTTCGTGACCGCATACTGAGCATGTAGCCTTTTCAGTGCCTGCCTTAACAATTGTAGAAGGAGTTACAGTTGTGTATTCACCGTAAGTACAATCCTTAGTATCAGCAGTTGCCTTTTCAGCAAATGTGAATTCGCCTGTCTTTTCCCAAGTGTAAGATGTTACTGTATGAGTACCGTTCTTATTATCCTTGGTTTCAGGAGCGGTGTTAGTAGGAGCTGTAGGAGTAGCGCCCTTATCAACTGTTACAGTCTGAGTTTTACCGCCGTTGAATGTGTAAGTATAAACATCTGATGTCGGAAGAGCCTCAAGACCCTTAACTGCATTTTCAAGAGCAGTAGCAGCAGCAGTTACCTGTGCCTGATCTGTATAAGCTTCAACCTTAGCCTGAGCGTTAGCTTCAAGAGCAGCTGTTACCTTAGCATAAGATTCAGCTGTGTACTTAGTACCGTCAACTTTCTTTGCAGCATCAAGTGCAGCATAGTAAGCTGTACCGTCAAGCTTATCGTCCTTAGTCTGAGTATCTACATGTTTGCATACAGTACATGTTCCTGTAAGAACAGTGCCTGAAACAAGTGTATGCTTGCTTGTCTCTGCATAAGTAATGTTACAATCTTCCTCAGCTGTAGTAGCAACCTCTTTGTAAGTTGCATCTGCAGTAGCAGCTGATACTGCCGGCCATGAGTAAGTTGTTACTTCGTGCTTATTGTCGCTCTTATAATTTACAGTTGCAGCAGTATTTGTTGAAGGAACTGTTGGAGTTTCGCCTTCTTTAACTGTCTGCGTATCAACAGGCTTGCCGTTGATGTCATTAAATGTAATAGTATAAGTCTTAGCTTCAGGTGTTGAATCCTTTGCATAATCTGTCCAAATTAATGCCCAGTTAGCAAAGGTGCTATCTGTATCGTCACTTGTAATAAGGAACAATTCAGGATTTACAGCGTTACAGTTATTTGGTTTACCTGTACCGTCAATTGAAGTTCTGTAATAAGGCTCAAACTCTGTACCTTTAATGTCTGTATCAAATGTAAAAACTTCGGAAAGGTCGCAGTCTTGAAGAACTTCAAAACTATATACGAAAGAAACAATACCGTACTTACCGAATGGTTTTGTGCCGTCATCACCAATACCAATATAGTTAGATACTGACTGATCGCCTGCTACAGCAGCCTTACCTGTAACTGCACCATAGAATGTACCATCTTCAACATTTACATTATTACCAGCAAAAGCTAAAGCAGTCGGATAAAATTGAGTACCATCAGCTATACAACCTGCAGCACCCGTAGTAACCGGCTTCCAAGTATCACTACGTGATGGCTTTGAAGAATAGGCAGCCGCTTTAAGATAGTCCTTATTGAACTTACCCTTGAACTGACCGTTTTGAAGAACGTCAAAACCGCCAAATTCAACTGTTACGGCAATACGGTCGCCTGCTTTAAGCTTAGTCGGGTTAAGAAGGTTTCCGGCTTCCTTAACTGCTTCATAAGTATGTGAAGCATCTACACCGTAATAATTATTGATATATTTTTTTACATAGTCAGTAACAGCGTCTTTTTTACCAGCCTTTTTATCAGCAAAAGCTTTTGCAATTCCTGCATTAGTGCCCTGTGAAGATACAGTGGCAGCAACTACAGGCTTATAGTCGTTACGGTGGTCTTCATAACCACTGTTAGCATAGTCTTCAACTCTACCACCGAACTTAAAATTCCATGAGCCTTCAGTGTTATAGGTCTCGTCGCTGTTATAACTCCAATATTCAGGAGTTGACTGAAGCTTTGAAATGCTTGTATCAACGCCGTCATCTACCCACCATTTTCTGTTCTTAGTAACAGTATAATCTGTTGAACCGAACATATCCGGTGCATCAGGAGTACCTGCTAAAGCAGAAAACGGAACGGAGAATGCAACCATAAGAACTGCAAGAAGAACAGCTATTGCTTTTCTAAATGTCTTTTTCACTTAGAAATCCCCTTTATTTATTTTGAAAAAATCACTTTATCTCTAATCCGTTATAATAACTGGAACCGGATGCACAAGCATAAACTGCTGTTGCATCGGCACCTGTTACAACGCCGTCACCGTTAAGGTCATAGTTTAAATCCGTTTGCTTTGAAGCAAAAAGATATACACTTGTTGCATCGGCAGCTGTAATTATACCATCCGTATTAAAATCACATGCCATCATAGGAATAACCGCATTAGTAATATCAGCACCGTTTACGATAACGGTAACGTCATTACGAGCTATTGCATAATCAGACGAGATTGAAAGATAGTAGGTTCCGTCCTTTAACGAATCAATAGAGAAAGCGTTTACACCATCTTTAAGTGATGATGTGGTTGTACCGACAAGCTCGGTACGAGCTGAATCGGAATATACGTTAACCGTATATTCACCGTAAACAGGACTGTTGGCAGTATTGCCTTTCGCATCTGTCATAATAACAAGCGAGCCGTTTACGCTATGACCGGTTGACGGCGAAACGTCACAGGTCATTAAATATAGAGAACCGGGATAATCGGCAGATTTGGTAACAAGAGCATACTCATCGTCAAATCCGTCATTATAATTAACCATAATGTAAGTCTTATTTGGGTCTGTTGAAACTGAAATAACATCAGCGGCGTCACAATCCTTTGCAAAAGTAACCGAGAAGGTTGCAAGCAACGTGCCGTCTTTTGTTACAGATGAACAAGTGTCAGCATCTGAAACAAAGCCGAATACCAAATTAGAATCATTCGTTACGGTTCCCATCGAAGATACGCCGGCAACCTCATCAGAAAGAAGAGCCTTAGGCTCACTTTTCACCGATACATCCGAAGAATAGGTTGATGTAACCTGCACAACCGATAACTCGGTAACGCCCTCTAAATAAAAGCTGACGTCATATGTACCGGCAGGTAACTTATCACCGTCGTATTGTTTGCCGTTAGAATCTGTGTATGTGCAATAAACGTTCGGGCTCTCCGTTCCGAGCGCAGCAGCATACGAAGTACGAGGAAGGCACACAACAAGCGCAACAAAAACCAAAAACGCAAGTGTACCGAAAATAACACCTACTCGTTTTTTTGCAATTGTATTCATTGGTGTTACCTCCTTGTTGAAAAAAATTCGCTTAATTTGGGGAGAAGCAGAATCGCCGTGAAGAGCAAAGACAAAATCGGTCAGAAAACATAAAAATATGAAACCAAGCAACTTTGGCAAAAGCCAAACACCGTGAAACATTAAATATTTACTAAACGAAACTGCCCATAGCCTCCCCGCCCAAAGCGGGCATAGTATATAAACGGCAAAAGCCGAATATATCAAGACAAAGCAAAGCCATAGCTCTGCTTAATTAAATGATAACACAAGTTATCGTAATTTTCAAGTAAAACTTCTTAGGGACTTTCGCCCCTAAGAAGTATAGAAACTAATATTACTTAATAGTAACATCAGGAAGTGCAATAGTTGAAGATGCAATAGCATAAACAGTTGTAGCATCCGCACCGGTTACCGAACCGTCACCGTTAAGGTCGTAACGAAGATCGGTACCCTTAGAAGCAGCTGAATATACAGCAGTAGCATCTGCACCGGTTACACCGCTATCCTTATTATAGTTGCAAACAATCATTGCAATTGCAGGACCTGCAATATCAGCATCACCAACAACAATGCTTACTGTACGTGCAAGAGCAAAGTCAGAAGTAATTGTTGCTGTATATGTGCCCGGTGCAAGGTCAAGACTAATCTCGTTTGCAGCAGTTGTAAGGTCAAATGACTTTTCAAGAACAGGAGTGTTTGCACTGTCATAAACAGTTACTTTATATGTTCCGTTTACGCCCTTATTGTTAGTATCACCCTTTGAAGATGTTGCTACAACAAGTGAAGCAGTAACACTATGAGTTGACGGAGCCAATGACTCAACCGAAGGAACGATTGTAGTATTGCCTGTAACAGTAAGCTTATACGGGAATGCTGTTTCTGTATCGTCAAATGTAAGTTTGTCGCCGTTAACAGTAAGTTCAGGTTTAAGAGTATAACCATCCTCTGCTGTTACATTGATAGAAACAACCTGACCCTTTTCTACAGCTACAGGACCTGAGTAAGCAACGCCGTCGATTGTTACTGTAGCACCTGCAACAGGAGTTACAGTAAGCTCACAGCTCTCAAACTCGGTAAGACCGATTTCAGCTGCCTGAAGTTCAGTATCAACATTGTAAATCTTAGCAAGCTGAGCGTCATAGTGCTTACGGTCATTGATATTGAATGTGCCGGAATTCTTATACTTATAAGAACCGTTACCATAGTTAGCAAGGTCAACTGCGGCAGCAAGAGCTCTCACGTATCTGTTCCAAGATGCTGATGAGTACTTTGTTGCGCCCTCGTTAACAAGCTTACCTGATGCATCAAATGCACCAAAGCGTGGGTTAGCTGCTACGCCGCCATTCTTAGATACGGTTGCTTCAGTAGCAACTGTACCGTCCTCATTGTATGTAGCAGGTGTTGCCTTGAGCATTGAGTAAGCATTACCCGATGCACACTTGATTTCATTTTCAAGCTGCTTACCCTGGTAACCACGTTCAATAACTGCAGAAGCGAATATGTTAAAGAGTTTAACGTATTCTTTTGCCTGAACAGAAGATACTTCAGAAGCTGTGGTATAAGTAAACTTAGTACCTGCATTCTTGAGGTCATTCATAAGCTTAGCAGCGTCAACATAAGACATACCGTTTCTTTCAACAGTCTTGCCTGTTGTTGCGTCAACGTAATCAACGTCAACTGTATACTGCTGTTCAGCCTTCTTTGCATATTCTACCATCTTATTATATGTAAGAATATCAAAGTTAATTTCTTCAAGACCGTTTCTAAGCTCAGAAATCTCATTGTAGAGTGTTGATGATGAGCTGATAAGGTGAGACTTAACTACGCTAAGAACATATTCAAGTCTGTCATTAGCCTGAGTAGCAATACCACGATTATCTACTGAGTCCATCTCGCCTGAGTTAGGAATGAGCTGATACTCAGCTGATGGGAACTTACATGCCCAATTATCGCCTGAGTTGCACTTTTTGCCTTCAGCATTTCTGTATACATATTGAACCTGATTATAAAGAGGCTCGTTATCTTTGTTTGTATCCTGAGTAGTTGTCGGTCTCTGCCATGGGCCGCCAGGATATGTATCGAGATCCCATTTTGTAGCATACTTAACTGAGTTAGTAAGGTAATAGTTACCGTCCTGACCGAGTGTTACATTAGCCAATGCAGCATCCTTGCCATTCTTAACATCTGATGATGTAAGCGGCTTTGGTGAGTAAATAGGCATTGTACATTTCTCATCGGAATAGTAAATTCCCTTTACGCCGCCGCTGGTTGCACCTGTTGTAGCATCTATTGTGCCGCCGACATAAGCAGTTGCTTTAACCGATTCAGGGATTGTGTAGCTTACCTGAGTACCCTTTACAGTAAATGTTACTGTTTCGTTAGAGGTTGAGTAAGGAACATATGCACGATCGCCTGTTGCGGAAGTTGTAACTGAAGTTTTAACTGCATACTCTGTTTTATCTGACTGAGTAAGAGCTGATTCAGCAGTGTAAGGAGCTGACTGAACGCTAAGTACATTCATAAGAGCATCCTTAGCCAAATCATAAACTGAACCGATAGATGCATCCTCTTTGAAGTCGGATGTTTTATAGTTAGCCATGATATTGGCAAGTTCTTTATAGTTCTTATCAAGTGAGCCGGCTGAACCGCTTTCACCGATAACAAGCTGGAAGCTGCCTGTCTTATAAGAACCTGAATTATAGAAGTTAACATTAACATCATAAGTGCCGGTCTTAACAGTAGCCTCACCGTCGAAACCAAACGGTCTGTAGTTATTAACAGCATTTGAACCAAATGTTTGCTTTGAGGTATTTATATAGATAGCATCAATACCGGTACCGAGTGTAACCATATTAAAGATGTTATCATAGTTATATTTACCGCCGCCGGTCTTAAGATACATTGTATCATAAATACCGCTTTCATTGATATGGTAACCGGCAATAATCTTAGCATCAAGTGCTTCCTGAAGAGTGAATGCAACGTGAGTTCTTGTTTCAATCTCCTTGCCCTCATTTTGCTTTGAAATGTTACCGATTTCCTCAGAAGTATAACCTCTGTAGTAGTCAACAGCACCAAGGCCGCTACCTGTAGAACCGTTTGTACGGTTACGCTGCCATTCGCCGAATTCGCCTGAGCCTGCAGATGTTTCTACACGATAGTCATACATACCAATCTTAAGAAGATCACCTGTTGACTTATCCCAACGAGCAATAGCGTTATTTTCGCCGATATTTACTGTTGTTAAATTAGAATCATCGAATGCCTTAGCTGCAGTAGTAAGGTTATTTGATTCATAGCCGGATTTTCTGTCAAAGAAGAATACACCGTCAATGCTCTTTTCCTTACTGCCGCCCTTCATAAAGAATGAATACTGAGCGATTTCGTTAAGCTTGTTAGAAGCGATAACCATCTTTTCGGGATAGTTTGCAGAGATATTACCGCCGATACCTGTAAGAGAATGAACGGTTACACCGTTTTCTTCTCTGTCAGTGCCGTCTGTCTGCTGGAATGTAGAGTTGAAGTTATAATCAGCATCATAAAGAGCATTTCTGAAGCTTACTTCACTTGTAAGAAGCTTATAAGCTGTTACAGTATTGCCTCCATAAAGAACATTGCCCTGATCATCAACGATATCATAATTTACAACAACACGGCATGTGTTTGTTGTATCAGAACCTGAAACTTCGAACGGAACTGAAATATTAAGTTCAGCATTCTTACCCGGCTCAATAGGAGTTTCAGGGAAAGATAATTCCTCAGGAGTTTCCGGATTATAAACATCATATTGAAGCACGCTTGTAATCTTTACATAGTAACGTGAAAGCTGAGTAGCCTTGCCGTCCTTGATGTACGATGCATTGATACCTACCGAGTTGTTTGTAACAGTAAGTACATCATCATAAGGTTCACCTGAAGTACAGCCTGTTACGGTGTTAGAACCGAATGAAGCAGTAGCCATCTTGAGCTGATGCTGACCAAGTGTAGTCAATGCATTAGGAAGGAAGCTGTTAACTGCCTGTACTGCGAAACAGATACCTCTGATAATAGAATCAGAGTAGGTCTTAGGACCGTTTGTACCGTATCCGCCGAACTCTACAAAGTTACAGATAAGCTTCTGGAATGCACCCAAGTTCTTACCGTCTGTACCTGCGAGTACCTTAACCTGGAAGAAATCATCAAATGGATGAGCACTTGTAGCATCAGGAACAATTGTCTTAAAGCTCTGTCCGCTGTAACGTGCGCCAAACAATCCGTTAATGAGATCCTTAAGTAAATCATAAATTGTTACGACGATTGAAGTCTTTTGGATAGGCTGTGCAGAAACGATTGTAAATAACTGGTTAAGGAAGTTAGATACGCCGCAAAGACCTGTCTTTGAATTTTCTTTACCAATATCAAGGAATGAAAGAACAATGTTGTTCCAAATAAGTTCCTCTGAATTGAATTTAGCATAACCTGTACCCTGAAGTGTACCGAGAACAGGCATAAGCTTATTAGCTATTGCATTAATGTTTTCCCAAAGAGTATTCTTTGTTGTGATAAGGCTGTTGCCGTTTTGATCACAAATACCAAGGAGAGCACCTACGCCCATAGCTCTTTCGCCCTTATTTACAGCCTTCTCCATTGCATGGTCGCCGCCGTAGTAGCAAACTACAGAATTAAGAAGGTCAAAGAGTGTTGTTTTAGAATCAACAGCTGCTGACTCTGTCTTCCAAGTATTGCCGTTTTCGTCCTCAAGAGGAACGTAAGCCTCAATTACATAAGCAACTGCGTCACGAGCCATTGGAAGAATTGTGCCTTCAAGTGTTGCATTGATTGTTCCGTCGCTGCCAATATTAACAAGCTTTGAATAATCCTTGTTAGGCATTGAGTATGATAAATACTCCTTAAGGCATACATAAGCTACTGCTTCTGCGTCCTTACATCCGTCCCAATCAGAAGGATGGATAATTTTCTCAAGCTTGCCTGCGCCAAGATTTACCTGACCAATGCAAGCAACGAGCATAGGAATCATTGCTGCTTCAAGATTCTTCTCTGTAAGAGCAGCGCTTGCGCCGTTCTTTGCGTAGAAAGCTTTAAGAATGTTAGCATCTGTAGCGTCTGCTGTGTACTGAACCATCTTGCAAGCGTTGCCAACGAGTGTTGAAACGATTGACTTAATTGCTGCTGCATCAATAGTTGCAAAATCACCGGTTGTTGTCATTTCAGGACGTGTACCGATAACGTTGTCGCGCTGTGGGAACAAGTCCTTAACTGCTGCAACAAGTGCGTCATTAAAACCTGCTACCATTGAGCTGTACTTTGAATAGCTTTCGCTAAAGAACTTATCGAGGTTTGGAGTACCTGTTTCTGCAAAGTAAAGATTGATAGGACCTGTTGTTACGTTAAAGCCGTAATCAGCAAGTGGGCTGTATCTTAACTTAGCGAAAAGTCTCGTTGCGTCAATATCTTTCCAAGAACCTGTTGAGTCATCGGCAGCTGTACGGTCATAAGTTACCGTCTTCTTAACATAAGCAAGGAAATCCTTTGCTGAATCAAACTTATAATCCTTATATACTGCATTTGCCCATTGATCGAGCTTAGCCTGTGTATAGTTTGCAGCAACATCATTATCATTCCACTCGCCCTTTTGGTCGAAGAAATAATAATAGTTGTTATCAAAGTTAGCGCCGTGACCCTTATCAAATCCGTCATTTACGTGAAGGAGTTTGACTGTACCCTTGAGAACTGTATCCCAAGCAAGGTCAAGAGCTCTGTAACCGAAATCAAAAAGATTATCGGTTGCCTTAAGTGTTACCTTTGTGGTTGATGCTGTTGCATAACCGTTTTTGTCAGGAGCACCGTAAGCAAAGAGAAGAACGTTAAGAGGATTACCATCATCATCTTTAAATTCATCTGAATATATAAGGTTAGGGTCATAACCAAGCTTTGCAGCTGCAGTAGCATAGTCAGAACCGCTTGCCTTCATTTCAGCTTTAATCTTCAAATAACGTGTAGCCGATGTATCCTGAATTGCTGTTTGCGAATCAGCATCTGTGTATTCTTGATTATATGTAACAAGTACACTTATCTTATCAAGAAGCTCTGTTGTGAGTTTATTAATAAGCTGGTCATCATAAACCCATGTTGCAGTACCGTTCTTGAAATTATTAATTTCATCTTCTGTATACCAATTAGTATATTGGAAAATAAGGTTTTGAGCAACATTGTATACTAAGTTTGTTTTATACTTCGTATCTGTAAAGCCCAAAAGGTTACCAATAATTTTGTATACGTCAAGGTTTGCAACATTGCCGAGAGTACCAAGATTAAAGTTACCTCTAAGCACCTGGCCTAAAATATCAGCGCCGTTATAGTCGCAAGAAAGGTTTTGGAAAATACCGATTACGCTTCTTAAAATATCAGTTGAAGATGCAGTTTCTCTTGTGATATTCCAATCCTTAGTAGCAACAGCCTTAAAGTTAAGGTTGCCGGCATCACCGAGTAAGTTACCATATTGATTAAGAAGATCAGCGACACCCCTAAGTGTATAGAAAATTTCATCAACACTGTGAGTACGTACCGGAATGTCTTTTTTAATAAGACCAAAAGCATTAAGCTTAAGTGTACGGCTGTTGCTGTCCCATGTGATATACTGGGTAATACTTGATGGAAGGTTTTCAAGAAGCTTATCAATCTGCGGACCGTATTCGGAAAGCATCAAATCAGCATAGTCAAGTAAAGCTGTAGCTACCTGTTCATCGGAAAGAATAGCCCACGCCAAATCGTTATATTCGATTGACTCGTCGGCATATGTCTTTTCACTGCTCATAGTATCAGCATAAGCAGTTAAAGCACCGGTAAAGCAGGAAGCTGCCATAAGCACTGCCATAAATAATGCCAGAAGCTTATGTGAAAACTTTTTTGCCTTCGTTTTCATTTTTTACCTCCATTAAATTTAAAATTAATTGAATAATAAAGTGTTAACATATTGCGTGGGAGCCTGTCACAATCTCTGACCATCAGGCAATCTGAATTAGACTGAAGGTCGGCAAAGCCAAACCGTTGCACCAAAAACTGCGCAATATGTGCTTTAAACACATTATAATTATTACATAAGGCAACAAAAAAGTCAATAAAGACAAACGACAAATGATATTTTTGTAACAATGTCCAAAAAAGCAAACTTATTTTTGACACCTTGCACAAATTATTAACTGAAAGTTTACAATTTGTTTATAATTCGGCGCTAAAAAACGCTTGATTTTCCGCAAGTAAAGCTGTGATACTTTACACAAAATTTACATTTGTAAAGATGTTTGCCTTTACAAAGGAACAGAATTTTACTCGACTTTATATGGATTATATTACGTTTTACAGTCAATTTTCTGTCGAATTATGTTTGTTAGACTTTTTTATGCTATAGTGTCTATTTTGCAACTCTCTATCGTCAAAAATCAATGCGAAAATATGTGAAAATTCACAATAAATTCAAAATATGTTATAAAATTATTGACTTATAAGTTTTTATTTGTTATAAATATATTGTATTTGTTAATACGCGTGTGGATATCCTGCGCCTAAAAAGCAGTTTTTTGTGTAGAAACTGTGAACAAATACTGCTCGGCGCATTATCCAAAAAATGCGTTACCATACGACAAGTTCGTAAATCATATGTAAAGGAGAGAGAGATTTATATGAGAACGAGCAAAAAGATACTCAGCTTTTTCTTAGCTGTAGTAATGGTCGTGACCACATGCTCGGTTGGATTTACTGCGTTCGCCAAGAGTAATGACAACCCGCTTTGGAAAACGACAAGTGTTGACGCCGATTCGGCATTCGACACACTTAACAAATTGGCAGACCAGCTGCCTTCCCTTCTCATGGGCATTGAGGCAATAAGCAAGCCTGTTTATGAAAAGGGTGCTAAAAAGTTAGGTAAGACCGCAGCGGAACTTACCACCAAAGAAAAAGAGCAAATCGCAAGTGAAACAACACTTCAGGATTTACTCGGCGTATTGCAGCCGACTCTTATCGGCGCACTTGCAAAGACAAGCCAGTCAGACTTTGTAACAAGTTATATTCAGAAAGGTATGGGTAATCCTGAAGATTATAACTACTTAAGCGGTTCAACGGGCGCAATTGATTATTTTTCACTTACTGCCCTTTGCTTAAAGTACAAAGACAACAAAGACTTATCTAAAGACACGAGAGATCAGCTTGACGAATGGTTATACGGTAAAGAAAGCGAACGTACCGTTTCAGGCTACAATGCCGCAGGTCAAACTATCAAGTTCTCAACAAACAGCCTTTGGTATTTAGCCGACCTTTATGCTCAAAAGATAAAGCAAGGTACAGACAGTGATAAGGTAGAAGCAATTGCTAAGCGTTATACCGAAGCTGTAAAAAGCGGTGCTGTTGAAACAGTTAAGCTTAACGGCGAAGCTATCGGTGACACTTATGATACTGCCACACTTTACCAGTTGAAGAACTTTGATTTTAAGCTCACAGCTGATGAGCAAGCCGTTGTTAACAACTATATGGGCACACTTAACATTAAGTATGCAACATACGGTATCAATGTTAAGCTTAACGATTTGGCTGACGTTATTTACTACGACTTCGGTGTCGGTCAGAGCTTCATCTCAGCAAGCGAATTTATCAGATTGATAAGCGACGGCGGTGCAACATTTAACCAAACAGTTGACAGCACATCACTTTATCAGGTTCCTATGACATTTAAGGGCTTCACAGTAAGCGACACCGAAAACAATGTTTATGACACTGTTAAGGAAATCGCAAGAAAAGCTGTTGCCGCTAAATTAGGCGTTGCCGAAGATGCTTCTTTCGAGACTCTTGCACAAAAAGAGGGCATGACAACAGATTACCAAATCGAGTCATATATCGAATACGTAGTAGGCAACACTATTAAGACCGATTTGTGCAAAAAAGCACTTATGAACGGTAATGTCGACACAACCACTTCTCCGTATTACACTGATATACTTAAGGGTATGGTTGTACGTTTCGGTAATAACGGAAACGGCGTTGACCTCAACAAGCTTAATTCCGAAATCAATGCTAAGCTTCCAAAAGGATATGATGCAAATTGGCAAGAGGGTGACAGTTTCTTCATCAGCGATGACGAACTTACTCAGTTGCGTGCATTCTTCTCCAGCGTCGGCGGTGCAAACGCCACCACTAATGTTGTAACAAACTACTTTAAGGACGGCGAAGTTACCTTTAACGATAAATATGCCGACAAAAAGAACAAGACAGTCATTGTTCCTGCTTCACTTAAAGGCAGTTACACTTCGGAATTCTGGTCTCTTATTGCAGCTAACCAAAAAAAGAATTCAACAAATTACAATAATTTGTTAGGTTCATTTGGCGGCTTTGCTAAAAACCGTTCACATATTGACAAAACAAAATACTTGCCTGTTAATTCACTTGTTGATGCTTCACGTTCAGACCCGGGTGTCGGCATTAATGCACTTAAGTCTGACCCTGTAACTAATTCAAATAATTACAGCAAGCCATTAATCAACGAATGGGTTGCAGCTTCTTACGACTACATTGTTACTAAGATTGCATCTGAATACTTAGGCGTTGATACAAACGACCTTGGCACAGATAACACTACTTATACATACAGCTATAAGTATTCTTTCAAATTCCTTCTTAACGTTCAACTCGTACTTGATGATATTGTAAAGAAAAAAACTTCTCAAACTTCAGGTATCGTTCTTACCGACGCTCAAAAGGAAATTCTCAACGGTAAAAATGTTGACCTTACAGGTTCGGCAGGTACCGAGATTACAAATCTTATTCTCAACAACACAATCGGCGATATCGTTGACCCAAGTACAGATATCGGTAAAGCGGTTGACGCTGTGCTTAAGTCACTTCTTAAGACAAACGTAAATCTTAAGGACGCTCTTACCGATGTTTGGAAGAATCTTGTTAACGACCCGATTAAGACAGTCGTAAACCTTCTTCCTTTACTTACAGTAGTAATTAACGAGCTTCTTGAGCCTATTCTTTTCTCTGAAATCGGCAATTCGCAAAGAAATAACCAAGAAGGCTTCCTCTATGGCGTTGTCGGCGACGGTTTGCTTGAAAAAATGAATGCATCATCAGGCTCATATATCGGCATCGGTCAGCTTGCTTGGGACCTTAATACTATGCTTCCTCAGCTTATGCATTGGCTCCAAAGAGACGGCAAGTTTGAGGAAATCGGCGGTACTTATTGGAACGACGGCAACGAAAAGACAGGTTATCTTTCTGATTTCTCATCCAATTATCAAACACCTACCGACTTCTCAGCCGGCGACATTATCGCAACTCCTAACTATGTACTTAAGTATGACAAGGTTGTAGACAGCTACGGCAAAGCAATCACATATACAAAGAACAGCGACGGTTCTTATACCTATTCTTATAATGGCTTAAGCGGTTCTCTTGCAGATGTACTTGCTAACGTTTCAAGCACTACTAAGTTTAACGTTAAATACACATATGAAGCAGGCGTACCTAAGATTACAGGTATTTACATTGCCGATAAGGCTCTCAAGTATGCTAAGCTCAGCGACCTTGAGGGTATCCTTAAGAAAGCAATCACAGCTTCAAACGGACAGGTTGGCGCAGGTCTTTATGAATTGGTAACAGAAATTGCAGGCCTCTTCACTACTGCAGTTGACACATACGTTAGCACTCCTAAGTACAGAGACCAGGTTAAGGGCCATGATGACGGAGGAAAAGTCATCAACTCAGGTCTTAACAACATTATGGTTGCAATTCCTCAGCTCTTTGACATTATGGAAAACCTTGCAGCTGACAAATACGGCGTAAGCAAGGATGCATGGACATATTGCTACAAGGGCAAGATTGTTAAGGATTCAAACGGCGCAGTAAGCAACTCTAAGATGACAGAGTTCAAGGATTTTGCCGCTAATCCAAACCCGACAAAGATTTTTGACTGCTTTGTAGGTGTATTCGTAGAGGATTGGCTTGATGCTATTCTCGGTCTTGTAAACAATGTAATAAGCTCTAAGGGCAGTGAATTTGAAAAGAACCTTCCTATTATCACAGGTCTTCTCAATTCAGTAGGCGGTTTCACCGAAACAAGTGCTCTTACAGACCTTTTCAACAGTATCTTCCAGATTACACGTGACAGCAAGTACAGCTTCACATTTGAACCGCAATCAAGCGGATTTGTAGGTCTTGACAGAGATAACGCTTACTTCCTTATTACTAATGTAAGCAAGCTTGTTGACGTTGTTAAGGCACTTATCAATTCATTCAAGTCAAATAACAACAATAACAACAATAATAACAATAACAAGAATAATTCATCTCCTGCCACTACACAGGCAGTTGCAACTCCTAACTCTTCAGTTGATATTTCAGCACATAAGAGCAGCGATATGAAGAACGTTGATGACACAATAGCTAAGCTTGATAAAACATTGTCATCTCTCCTTACGGATTCAAGCATAAACGGCTATTCAATCAACAAGACAAGTAACATTATTGTCGGCGTAATTTCATTACTTTCAAATTACATTGGTGCAAATGCATCAAACGCAACAATTGATTTACTTAATACCTATTTATATTATCTTAATGGCGAGGATGCACGTACTCCTGATTCAAATGGTAACGTTAATCCTAAGGATATCTACACAAACGAAGGTCTTACAACAGTAGTAGTAAGAACCTATGCTCTCGTCGAAACACTTGTTGCAGGACTTACTGACAAGTATGCATACTCTTATACATATAATAATGGTAATGCCGACGTGACAGCAAAATACAATCTTATCAGTGAAGCAGTCAACGGACTTATTTCTCCTGACTCATTATCTGTAAGAATTAAGGACACAGGCATTAAGGACGCAAGCAAGAAGCTTTCTAAGCTTGACAGTTGGAGTGACGCAGTTAATGACAACGGTACTCTTAACGTAAGCATTAATTGGGGCATCACAGCAGGCAACAGAGATGAATTTATGACAGGTCTTTCAACCTCACTCAGACTTCTCACCTCTATCCTCGGCGTAGTTCTTATTGATACAGGCATTTATGAAAACGCTCTCTACCCTGTTCTTAATACAATAGCAGCAAAGACAGGCATCACAGTTGATACTCCTGAAAAATTTGCTGATAAGAGCAACAAATATCGTGACGAAGTATTCACAGGTATTGTTAATCCAATAGTTTCACTTCTTGACAAGTTCCTTGAAAAGCCTGTAACAACATTGCTCAATCTTGTGTCGGCTATCGGCGTTGTATTAGACGATACAACAACTCCTACACTCGCTTCTATTGTTTCAAGCGCAGTTAAGGCTATTGCAAACGAGCTCAACGGCGCAGCCAACATTCTTAAGATTAAGAGTGATAAGCTTGGTGCCGCATCACCGTCACTTGCAGCGCTGCTTGAAGGTATCGTTTCTAAGACATTCGGTGATTTAATCACAGTTAACGACAAGCAAGAGCTTGGACTTAAGGTTAAGGGCTATGCTCTTTCAGGTAACAACATTGTTCCTATTATTAATACCCTTCTTGCAAAGACAGGTATTAAACTTAACAACATTAATTGGAACAAGCTTGGCAAGACAACAACTCCTGCCCAAACACTTGTATACGTACTCGATTATGTTGTTGAATTTGTAAAGACAAATAACAACCTTTCCACAATCATCGGTTTGATTATGGGCAACAACAAGGTAAGCTCAGGCGTTAAGAAGCTCATCAAGTATATCGAAACAGGTAAGCTTGACGGTATGGGACTTCTTAAGATTGTAGGCAAGCTTCTCGACTTCACACAGTCACCTACAGAAGTTTATTGGGCTTACAGCAAATACAAGGGAACTTCATTAAAGTTCAAGTACCCTGACGGTATTTCTTCTTATGATGCCGAATCAGCTATCACCCAGCTTGACAGTGCAGTTGATGCAGTTATGGCTCTTCTCACTAACTTTGGCGTAGTTGACGCATCAAATCTTAAGGGTGTTGTAAGCGGTTTGGTATTTACAAACGCTAACCTCACTTCACTTGCAAAGGCACTTTATGGTGCACTTGACACAAAGACTATTTCACCTTATCTCAATATGGCAGGCATTACTGTTTCACCTAAGGGCGTTGCAGGCTTACTTATGGATAAGAGCTATGGTAAAACTTATTCTTCAGCAGCTAAAACCCTCAAGAAGGTTAAGAGCTGGAAGAAGGTTAAAACAATCAACTGGGGCTTCAAGGATGGCTCCGCAAAGGCTGAGCAGGGCTTCGTACATGCACTCGTTGCAATTCTTCGTCCTCTCAACAGTGTTCTTAACGTATTCCTTAATGAAGGAAAGATTGACCTTAGCAATATCACAATTGCAAAGGCTTCAACATCTCTTGATATTAAGGGAAGCGACGGCAAGGTAGCAAGCAAGATTGCTCTTACCTATGAGCTTAAGAAAGGTGTTCTTACTCTTACAGCTAAGGATTCAATGAATGCCGACTCTAAGCTTTCAACAATTAAGCTTGACCTTAACGCACTCAATGTCGGCGTAAACGGCATTAACGGCTATGAAGGTGCAATCGTTCCTCTTCTTGATGTTCTTCAGGTAAGCAACAGCAAGATTAAGACATTTGCACAGTATCAGAAGGATTGCAAGAAGGCTAAGGATAACGTACTTCTTGATGTTCTTAATCCTCTTATGAGCTTTGTTGACCAAGTTCTCGACAAGCCATTTGAAACAATTACATCAGTTCTTCCTAACCTTGCATACTTCATTGATAACAACGGTATCGGCCAGCTTCTTGATAATCTCCTTGCTCCGATTACAAACATTGTTAAAACTGCTAAATCAGCAGGTTTAGACGTTGATAAGATTATTTCAGCGGTTCTTGGCAAGGACCTTGGCAAGTATTTAACAAGCTTGCTTAAGGTTAGGGGCGTTAAGCTTAACATTAAGCTTGCAGACCTCAAGTCTTGCAACATTCAGGACATCGTTGTTCCGCTTATTAACAGCTTACTTAAGAAAACAGGCATCAAGCTTCCTGATTTCAAGTGGTCAACAATCGCTGCTCACGGCAAGGTTGTAACCTCTAAGTCGCAGGCTAAGAATGCCGAAGGCAAGTTCACTAATAAGGAAGTAATTGCTGACAAGGGCGAGGTTCTCGTTGCAGTTCTCCGCTATGTGGCAGACACTCTTATTAAGAACGCTAAATCAATCAAATCACTTGTTTCTTCAATTGACGCTATTAAGAAGAACAGTATGCTCAAGTCAATCATCTCAAGTGTATTCACTACAATCAGCATGGCTGAAAAAGATGATATCGTTCGTGCAGTATTCTACTTCTTAACAGGCGAACCTACTAATGCATTCTGGGATTACACCGCATATAAGACAGGCTCATTCGACTTCTCATATCCTAAGGGCGTAGACGTTGACTTCCTTAAGAATCTTCCTCCTATGCTTGACGGCCTTGTTGGCAGTTTAGTTAAAGGCGGTCTTAACAACTTAATCGGCGGCCTCCTCTTCAAGGATGACATTGTTAACTCACTTCTCACCGGTCTTTACGGTGCAGTTGAAAAGGTTAAGGTTGGCGACGGCTCACTCGTTTCCCTCCTTGCACAAACAGGTATCGACTTCTCAACAAGTAATGTTGCTAAGCTCCTTACAAACGAAGCTTACGGCAAAACTTATGCAGCTAATGCAAGCGTAATCGCTAAGGCAGGTTCTTGGTCAAAGGTTAATACATCAGCTCTTAAGTGGGGCGTTAAGGACAGAGATACATTCTTCCATGCACTCGTTGCAGTTCTTCGTCCTGTATTCGGCGTACTTGATGTACTTCTTAATGACGCATACCTCGGTCTTTTCGATATCGTAAGAATCCCTGGTTCTAACGGTTATACATCATCAATTGTTCCTCTTATGGAAGCATTCTCAATGTATAACGTTAAGACTCAGTATCAGTACAGAGAAGATATGAAGAAAGCTTATGATAATGTTCTTCTTGACATTATCAATCCTATCTGGGATAAGGTTGAGGATATTCTCAATGCTCCTCTCGAAACATTATTTGAAATGCTTCCAAACCTTGCACTCTTCATCGGTAATAACGGACTTTGCCAGATCCTTGACAATCTCCTCACTCCTATCTCTGCACTTATAGACGCTGTCAAGCCTGTAGTTGACCTCAACACTCTCTTACCTGCCCTTCTTAAGGCACTTAAGGTTGACCTTAACTCTCTCCTCGGCAAGATTGGCGTATCAAACTTCAAGCTTGATATCTATGATATTAACGCAACACTTAAGCCGCTCCTCGGCGCTGACGCTATCGTTCCTCTTCTTAATAACATTCTTGGAATGATTAAGATTAAGGGCACACCGCTTGGAATTAAGCTTAACGACATTAATTGGTTACAGCTTGCAAGCCACGGTAAGGTAATTACCGACGCATCACAGGCTGCTACTTACGGCACAAGAATTTACGTTAAGGGTAACTCTTCAGAAACTCTCATCGCAGTTCTCAGCTACTTAATCGAAACTGTAAACGCAGGCGACAACTTCAAGAAGATCAGTTCACTTGTAACCGGTCTTGTAGGCGGCAACGAAACAGTTTCAGGTGTTGTAGACCAGGTACTTCCTGTTCTTAAGGGTGATACCGATACGGTTATTGCTTCACTTGTTGATTTACTTCAGACAATGGCATAAACCTAAATCTGCAAACCAAATAAAAAATAAAAACGGGCAACTCTTCGGAGTTGTCCGTTTTGCTTTATATTGACTATTTGTTATTTTTTAGATATAATTTATTCAAAAAGCAACATAAAAACATTAATAAAAAATGAGCAATATACAAAATCATACTCGCCGTAATCATCAATAAATCACAAAATAACAAAAGGAGAAAATTAATGTTTTCAGAAAAAGAAGTTTTAATAAAAATAATATTTATTTTTGTTAAAAGCATTATTATTTTGTCACTTTATCTGCATTTTGACAAACGAAATAATATTAAAAGAAAAACTATTGAATATCTTGCGATTTTTATTTTCTGCGATTTATATGTTGTTATTGATGTAATTAAAAAATTAAAATCAAAGAGCCGCACCACGCAAAAAGCACTTATTATAGTTCTAACGGTATTGCTGATTGCTAATTCTGCGGCAGGTTCTGTTAATGCCATATATAATAAATTGAGTGATATTAATTCCTCCTCTACCGAAACGGTATCAAAATACTATGACCGAAAGGGTATTGAGTACAACGAATTGGAAGACGTGGTATACTATACCGAAGACGGTGCAGAATTTAAGTATGACGCTAAGAAATCCGAATATGTTTGCATTGTCAATACAAAGGAAAATAAATATAACCCCCGGTATGACAGTTTGTTTACATATATCGACAAAAACGGCTGGATAGTCTTTTCCGACAATATACTTGATTTTGATAAAAGCAAGGGAGATTTCGGTTTTTACGATAAAAATACAGATGAATATTATGCCGATATTCACGCAATACGTTGGAACAAAAACGGAACGGTTTATTGGGATTATTAAACAAAAACTCTAACTCATAAAAATCAAACGAATCGTTTAAACAATATCATTAAATATTAATCGTTGTTATAAAAGTAAAACTATGGCAAGGGAATTTCTCTTGCCATAGTTTATTTTCATCTATACGTCTTTTATCGCCATATCATTTTTCACGTTTTTATAATAAAATTCTTGTATTACAATATAAAATAAGATATAATAAATACGAATTATATCTTTTACTTGGTGGTGATGTTATGTTTCTCGGCAAAACAGCCCAAGGAAGAGTTGTTAAAACTATTAATTCTGTCGATGAGAACGGTTATGTATATCCATTAAACTTAGTTCAAATCAAGGGATACAAAAACCGTTACGCTTTTGTTATGGGAGTGACTCACACGGTTTGCAATTTCGACGGACGAATTATAGCGGCACTCGTTCCTAAAGACCCGGAGAACACGGATTTAAAAACTATTTGGATTATGGCGTCAAGAAGTTCACGCTACATTAATCAAGACATTTATCAATACATTGATGTTAAAAACGATTTTCCCGAATATGAACTTGTCTGCTATTACGAATCAAGCGCAGGCGCAGTAGTATACAGGAGTATTAAAGGCAAGCTTCGCTTTTTGCTTATAAAAAATAAGCGCTCGGCGAATTGGGGCTTTCCTAAAGGTCACCTCGAAATGGGTGAAACAAAATACGACGCAGCAAGAAGAGAAGTTCTTGAAGAAACGGGGCTTCACATTAAAATTCATCTCGGCTACGAGGGTATATCAAAATATACGCTTCGCAATAATGTTGACAAAAAAGTCTCTATATTCGTTGCAACGACAGACGATTTAAAAACAACAATGCAAGAGGAGGAAATTGACGATTACAGATGGCTTGCGTATGACCAGGCTATGGGCCACCTCTCATTTGAAAATGATAAAAAAATACTGAGGGAAGCCGTTGATTTTCTCATTAAGCAAAAGCTTATTGTAAATAAAAACACTCCCACTGCGCAAGCTATTGACAGAGAAATTGAACTTAAAGAGCAAGAGCGCAAGGAAAGAATAGCCGAGTACAGGCGCCAAAAATGGATTGAACAGCAAAACAAGCTCAGAGCTCAACGCTATTATGAAAAGCACAAAGAGGAAATTGTGCGCCAAAAAATAATAAAAAAGAGAAAAAGAAATCAGGAAAAAAAGCGACTTCAAAATGCGGCAAACAATAACGTTAATGCTCAAAACAAAAATAACGAGTCGCAATCAACTGCAGATAAAAAACAAAATACAACAACCGACAAAAAGGAGAACTGATATATGGTACAGGAATTTTGCAGAAACTTACAAGAGTTTTTAACAGCGCACGGAATACCCGATTGGCTTGTTGTGTTTATTATTTCACTCTGCCCTATCTTGGAATGCAGGCTCGGAATGTTTACAGCCATTGTGCTTTTGCAAATGAATCCTTTTGTAGGATTTATTATCAGCTTTTTAGGTAACATTTTACCTATACCTTTTATACTTTTATTAATCAATTGGATTTTCGATTTATTAAAAAAAGTTCCCGGAATAAACAAGTTTGTTTATTGGCTTGAGGACAAAACGCTTAAAAAGCGAGATAAAATTGATAAATACGGAATTTGGGGGCTTTTGATTTTCGTTGCCATACCGCTTCCGGGTACAGGCGGCTGGACAGGTGCACTTCTTGCATCTCTTCTCCATCTTGATAGGAAAAAGAGCTTTTTTGTGATTTCGCTCGGTGTATTTATTGCCGGACTTATTATGACTGTTTTAAGTCTTGTAGTCGGCAACGCAGTTTTCAATTGATATGGATAAGGAATATGAGGTTTTAATTGACATTTGCCGCCACTATTTAAACGGCGACAAATTTATTTTCGATACAGACGTTAATTATAAAAAATTATTTTTATATGCAAAGGGGCATAACCTTTTAGGTGTATTGAACTGTGCAGTTTTAAATGCAAAGAATAAAAGCGATTTGCCCGAAAGCTTCTTAAATGCGCTTGAAAATAAATTTTTTGATTTAATTTTCCTTTCAAACGCTCAGATTAATATGCTGGAAGATGTTAAAACACTTTTTGCGTCGGCTCAGTGCCCGTATATCGCGTTTAAAGGCGCAATACTCAGAGAATACTACCCCGTGCCTGAAAGCCGTGCTATGGGCGATATAGACGTTCTAATCAAGGCTGAGGACAGGGACAAGATTAAAAAATTGCTTATATCTAACGGTTTTGACTGTGTTAAGGAAAACGGGCCGGTTTATAACTATGTTAAAAACGGTGTTCTGCTTGAGGTGCACACAAAACTTATAAGCTGTTATGATACCGAGCCGTTTTGCAGCGCTTTTGATTATGCAGAATTTGACGGCTTTGACGGAAAATTTAACGACAGTTTTCATTTTGCATATTTGATTGCCCACACGGCGCACCATTTCAAATTCTACGGAGCAGGAATTAAGCTTATTCTTGATTTAGCCGTAATGCTAAAAACTGCAAATATTGATATTAAAAAGGTGTTTGAATATTTAAGCGCAGTTGAACTTGAAAAATTCGGTAAAACCGTTTTGACCGTTTGCCACAACTTTTTCGGCGAAGGTTATGATTACGCAATTGATACGTTAAATGTTGAAAAATACCTTTGCGACTGCGGTGCATTCGGCAATGAGAATGAAAACAAGGGCGTTACCGTTGCAAGGAGAGAGCTTGAAGAAGGGAAAAAATATTCGCCCTTTATGACGAAACTCAGGCTTCTCTTTCCGCCTTACAAAAAGCTTAAAGAAATTGATTATATCAAATTTATCGACGGAAGACCTTGGCTTATTTTATATGCTTGGATTTATCGAATAATTTATAATTTTAAAAACAGAAAAGAATTTACGTTAAATGCAGTAAATTCACTTGATGATGAAAATACGCAGGCTTTGGCTCAAAAGGAGTTGGAGCTTTTTAAGGAGATTGGTTTATAATGAAATATCTTGCTATAATTTTAGTTGCCGTTTTGGCAATATTGATTGTTGTGTTCATTTCTTGGTTTTTAAATATGAAAGCAAACGGCAAGTGCCCGCTTTGCGCCTTGAAAAAAATATTTATCCCGACTAAGCTTACAATTGACATAAGCGAGGACGAAGAATATTCTGAAAATAAGGTTGCTCAAACTCCGCCTATGGGCTGGTCAAGCTGGAATACCTTTAGGAATAATATTGACCAGGATATTATTATGCAAACTGCCCACGCTATGAAAGACAGCGGACTTGCAAATGCAGGATATGAATTTATTAACCTTGACGATTGCTGGCAAAGCTCCCTTCGTGACAGTGACGGAAAGCTTCAGGGCGATCTCGGCACATTCAGCCGTGGTATTCCTAAGCTTATTAAGGATATTAACGCACTTGGCTTAAAGGTTGGTCTTTATTCTTCTAATGGTACTCTCACATGTGAGGACCTCCCTGCCTCTCTCGGCAACGAAAGGCTTGACGCTAAAACAATTGCATCTTGGGGCTGTGAATTTTTCAAATACGATTTTTGCCATCATGACAGAATCAGCGGTGACTGCCCTGCAATTGAGCATATTGTAATTACCAAGCCAAAAAGCGCTTTTGAAATTGATTTAAGGCCGGAAGACGCAGAGTTTACCGGAAGAGCAAAGATTATCAAAATGTCTGACGTGCCGAGCAAAAAAGCAATCGGATTTATCAGCCACGGCTCAGGCTCTGCAAGCTTTAATTTTGACGCAGACGAAAAGGGCGAATACGTATTAACCTTTGTTTTTCACAAGTCAATGGCTAAAAAGAAGCAGTATATGCAAATTCATATTAACGACAAAATGTATGAAATTTTCTTCCCTGAAACTAAGGGCTTCAGTCCTTTAGGCAGGCAACAAATTATTGTTGAGCTTAAAGAGGGCACCAACAATATGACAATCAAAAACCCTGTAGCAACTGCAATTGACTCGTCATATATTCAGTATAAGCGTATGGGTGACGCTCTTAAGGAAGCAAGCTCAATGTGGGCTAAGGTTACACATTCAGAAGAAAAACCAATCACATATTCCATTTGCGAATGGGGCATGGCTCGCCCTTATCTTTGGGGCGCTAAAGCAGGCTCAATGTGGCGCACAACGCCCGATATAGCTCCCAATTGGAGAAGCATAACTATGATATATAACCGCACCTTGAAGCTTTATAAGCACTCAGGACCGGGTCATTGGAACGACCCTGATATGCTTGAGGTCGGCAACGGAAAGCTTGACGATAACGAAAACAGAGCGCATTTCTCGCTTTGGTGTATGCTTGCCGCTCCGCTTATGCTTGGCAACGATATCAGAAGCTTTGTATCAAACGGTATGCCCGATAAGGATAATGAAACGCTTAAAATTGTTACTAACAAACATATGATCGCAGTTGACCAGGATTCACTCGGCAAGAGCGCTAAGAGAATCAAAAAGGAAAGCGGCATTGATATTATCGCTCGTCCTCTTGCAAACGGCGATGTTGCGCTTTGTTTATTCAATACTGCCTCTTCCACAAAAAGCGTCAATTTCAAGCTTGATGACCTTACTAAGGACCCATACTTAGGCATTGAGGAGTCTCCGTCGGGTTATGAGCTTCACGATTTGTGGACAGACGAGCGCACAACGGGCACTACCATTAATGCAACAATTCCTAAACATTCGACTGTAGTATACAGAGTTAAACCGACAATATAACAATATAAACATAAATATAAGATAAAAAATAAGGATTAGATATGCGTAAATTAATACGAATATCTAATCCTTTTATTATTGTATTTACTTATTTAATAAGTGATACACCTGTCATTTCAGCAGGCTTGTCAAGTCCAAGCATTTGAAGCATTGTAGGAGCGATGTCGCAAAGCTTGCCGCCGTCACGAAGCTCAACGCCCTCGCCGCAGTTTACTGCAACAAACGGAACAGGGTTAGTTGTGTGTGCTGTGAACGGCTCGCCGTTTTCGTCAAGCATCTTATCAGCATTGCCGTGGTCGGCAGTGATAAAGAGATTGCCGTTCATTTCTATAACAGCCTTTGCAAGTGAGCCAACACAAGCGTCAACAGTTTCAACAGCCTTGATTGCCGCAGGGATAATACCTGTATGGCCAACCATATCGCAGTTAGCAAAGTTTACGATAATAGCGTCATATTTGCCGCTTCTTACTGCCGCATTAAGCTTTTCCGATACCTCAGGAGCACTCATTTCAGGCATAAGGTCAAATGTGGAAATCTTAGGTGAAGCAACAAGGATTCTGTCCTCACCCTCATACTGCTTTTCCTCGCCGCCGTTGAAGAAGAAAGTTACGTGAGCATACTTTTGAGTTTCGGCAATACGAAGCTGAGTCATACCGTGCTTTGAAATATATTCACCAAAGGTATTAACAAGAGTTTCAGGACCGAATGCAACCTCAACGTTTGGCATCTCGGCATCATACTGAGTCATACATACATAGTAAAGCTTGAAAAAGCCGTTCTTTCTCTCAAAGCCGTCAAAATCAGGGTCAACAAATGTACGTGTAATCTCTCTTGCACGGTCAGGGCGGAAGTTAAAGAAGATAACGCTGTCGTCAGCCTTAACTCTGCCCTCGCTGCCGCCGATAACGGTAGGAAGCACAAATTCATCCGTAAGGTGCTTGCCGTCCTCGTCAACAGTTTCATAAGAAGCCTTAACCGCCTCAACTGCATTGTCAGCCTGAATACCCTCGCCATAAACGATAGCGGCATAAGCCTTTTCAACTCTGTCCCAAATATTGTCACGGTCCATAGCGTAAAATCTTCCCATTACGGAAGCGATTTTACCTACGCCGATTTCCTTCATTTTATCCTCAAGTTCATTGAGATATTCAACAGCAGATGAAGGTGGAACGTCACGGCCGTCAAGAAGAGCGTGAACGTAAACATTCTCTACACCGTTATTTTTAGCCATTTGAAGAAGATGATAAAGATGCTCCGAATGAGAATGAACACCACCGGGTGAAACAAGACCGATAAGGTGAAGAGCCTTGCCCTTAGCATTATCCATAGCGCCCTTAAGAGCAGGATTTTTTTCAGCATCGCCGTCCTCAAATGCCTTTGTAATTCTTGTGAGCGGCTGATATACCACTCTGCCGGCACCGATATTTGTGTGGCCTACTTCAGAGTTGCCCATCTGACCGTCAGGAAGACCTACATCAAGTCCGCTTGCTCCGATATAAGTCATTGGATATTCAGCCATAAGCTTATCAAGGTTAGGCTTTTTTGCCATAGCGATTGCATTGCCGTAATCGCTGTCATTCTTGCCGTAACCGTCCATTATACATAATACAACAGGTTTTTTCATTAGTATTCCTCCATATTGTTTTTCACAAAAAGTGGGTATGCCGAAACACACCCACCCCAAATTTGTTTAATTATTTGCTTGCAGCCTTAACGATAATTGAGAAGTCCTCAGCCTTAAGTGAAGCGCCGCCGATAAGTCCGCCGTCAACGTTTACTTTTGAAGTAAGCTCATCAGCATTCTTAGCGTTCATTGAGCCGCCATACTGAATTGTTACTGTTTCTGCAACATCAGCACCGTAAGCCTCTGCAATAGCTGCACGAACATATCCGTTACCCTCGTCAGCCTGGTCAGCAGTAGCAGTCTTGCCTGTACCGATTGCCCAAATTGGCTCGTAAGCGATTACAACATTTTTAAGCTGGTCAGCAGTTACATTTGTAAGTGCCATCTTTGTTTGATACTTAAGAAGTGTTTCTGTATAACCAAGCTCTCTCTGCTCAAGAGTTTCACCAACGCAGATGATTGGCTTCAAGCCTTTTTCAAGAGCCTTAAGAGTTCTGAGATTTACTGTTTGGTCTGTTTCGCCGAAGTATGTTCTTCTCTCGCTGTGACCGATTACAACGTATTCAACGCCAAGCTCAACGAGCATATCAGCCGAAACCTCGCCTGTGAAAGCACCGCTGTCCTTAAAGTGAACATTCTCTGCACCGATTTTAATATTAGAGCCTTTAGCAGCTTCAACTGCGGCAGGAACATCTACGAAAGGAACGCAAAGAACAACCTCGCAATCAGCATCGGCAACAAGCGGTTTCATCTCATTGATGAGAGCAGTTGTCTGTGCAGGAGTGTTGTTCATTTTCCAGTTACCGGCAATAATTGCCTTACGAAGAGTCTTATTCATAATAGTTACCTCTTTAAAATATTTTTGGTATAAGGCGACCAATGGTCGCCCCTACGATTATTGATAAATTATGATTGTTTTATTGAAAATCATTATCTCAACAATTACAAATTACAGGCACGGTTATGCCTGCTTATTCGCTACATTCAAAATTATTTGTCTTGGAGTGCGCAGATACCAGGAAGGTCTTTACCCTCAAGGAATTCAAGTGATGCACCGCCACCGGTTGAAATGTGGCTCATCTTATCTGCAAAGCCAAGCTTTGTTACAGCTGCAACCGAGTCACCGCCGCCGATGATTGAAATAGCGCCTGAATCAGCAACTGCCTTAGCAACACAGATTGTACCTGCTGCAAAGTTATCCCATTCTGAAACGCCCATAGGACCGTTCCAAATTACCGTGCCTGCGCCCTTAATAGCGTTTGCAAAAACTTCCTGAGTTTCAGGGCCGATATCAAGACCCATCCAACCGTCAGGAATATCGTCACTGCTTACTACCTTAGCCTCTGTATTCTCGTCATATTCCTTACCAACCTTGTTATCAACAGGAATAAGGAACTTAACACCCTTATCCTCAGCCTTCTTCATCATTTCGCCTGCTTTTTCAATCCAGTCAGCCTCAAGAAGAGAAATACCGATGTTATGGCCGAGATACTTCATAAAGGTATAAGCCATACCGCCGCCGATAATGATTGTGTCACACTTATCAATGAGGTTTTCAATTACGCCGATTTTATCTGAAACCTTAGCACCGCCGAGAATTGCAACAAGAGGTCTCTTTGGATTAGCGAGAGCGCCACCCATAAACTTAATTTCCTTTTGGATAAGGTAACCGCAAACAGCAGGTAAATAAGCAGCAACACCTGTTGTTGAGCAATGCGCTCTATGAGCAGTACCGAAAGCGTCGTTTACGAAAATATCGGCAAGAGAAGCAAGTTCCTTAGAGAAATTCTCCTCGTTCTTCGTTTCTTCTGCTCTGTATCTAACGTTTTCAAGGAGCATAACCTCGCCGTCCTTAAGCTCGGCTGCCATAGCCTTGGCATTAGGGCCTACAACCTCAGCATCTTCAGCAAGTTTAACCTCAACACCGAGATATTCCGAAAGTCTTTTTGCAACGGGAGCAAGGCTGAATTCAGGCTTATATTCTCCCTTAGGTCTGCCGAGGTGTGAGCAAAGTATAACCTTTGCACCGTGCTCCATCAAATATTTGATAGTAGGAAGAGCGGCAACAATTCTCTTGTCATTAGTGATTTCGCCGTCTTTAAGCGGAACGTTAAAGTCGCAACGAGCAAGAACTTTTTTGCCTTTTACATCAATGTCTTCAATAGTTTTTTTGTTTAATGCATCCATTGTTTTTACCTCTCATATATTAATTATGATTATAAATATTTTTAACCGATAATAATTATATATTATTTTGACTTATAATGCAAGATTTTATTACCATTTTGGCAATATATACAAGATTGTTTATTTTTTAACAATGTTTATGGACAAAATTGCGAAAAAACAGAAAAAAGCCTCCCTTTTAAAGGAGGCAAAAACATTTATTTAATTCGGGGAAAAGGAGGAGCAGCGGTATGAGTGCCGTGGTGATTTTGTTTATACAAAAAATAAAATAAATATCGGGGGTCCCCGAAAAGCGTGAGCTTTTTGGGGAAAAGGAGGAGCAGCGGTATGAGCGCCGTGGTGATTTTTAAAAATAATATAAAAAAATCGCCACAAGCGATATATAGCTTGTGGCGACGTGGTGGAAGAGGGTGGATTCGAACCACCGAAGCTGAATAGCGACAGATTTACAGTCTGTTCCCTTTGGCCGCTCGGGAACTCTTCCATATTGGAGCTGGTGAACGGACTCGAACCCCTGACCTGCTGATTACAAATCAGCTGCTCTACCAACTGAGCTACACCAGCGTATCTCCAACGCCTAATTAATATATCATAAGTCAGAACAATAGTCAAGACCTTTTTTGCTTTTTTTGAAAAAAATTATTTGCCCCAATCTGCTATAACTTTCTTAATCATTTCGGGGTCTTTGGTCGTAATATTATCAGGCTTAATGACAAGCATTTTTTTTGCGTTACGCTCGGTATCGACAGTCCAAACAGAAAGTTTATATCCCTTTTTATGAAGAAGATTTGAAAGCTGAGAGCCGGCAAATTTATAGTTACAGTTAATGCCGATTGCGCCCGTATCTTCCAAAAGCTTAATAATTTTTTGCCTGTAATCATCGGAAAAAGCCTTGAATTTTGACGGCTTATAATTAAGATAATAATCCATATTTGCGCAATTAGAATCCTTAACCGCCTTTACGTTAATAACCTCAATTCCGGTCAAGAACGAACGGTCAAGCAAATTATAATCAACCAAAAGCGCATGAAGAGAATTAAGAACACGGGTTTCCTTGATATCAAAATTAATCTGCATATCGGGTGTGTCCTTAATAAGCGCAAGGGCATCCTCAAGCGGTGCGCCGTCATTATTTGTTACAACTATATCGTGGCTCATAACAAGCGTTTTATTGGGGCGCTGGCGAATATCAAGTTCAATAATCTCAGCATTATTCTTAATAGCCGCTTTGACTGCCTCTAAAGTATTCATTTCGGTATCATAAGCGCCCGTGTGCGCAGTAATAGTAAAATCATCCATAAAAGAAAGCTTCCTTTCGTCATAAGACTTGGTGACGGCATAATCGGCCACACCAACTATCATTGCAACACTTGTAAGAAGAGCAAAAACCTGATAGGAAAAATGCCTTGCCCAAGTGGGTGTCATATTTCGTTTTAAAAATCTTTTAAACTTCTTCCATTTAGAGATTTTTTTAGCCATATGATTACCTGCTTAAAATTGATATAAAACAGTATGGGCGGAAAAGCAAAAAATGCCGAAATCCGCCCGTAAAGTTAATAGATTTAATTATCTGATTGAGCCTGAGTAGTTAGGCGCTTCCTTAGTGATAGAAATATCGTGAGGGTGAGATTCAATAAGACCTGCGCTTGTAATCTTGATAAACTTAGCATTATTTCTAAGCTCTTCAATAGTATGACAACCGCAGTAACCCATACCTGAACGAAGGCCGCCCATCATCTGATAAATCGTATCGCCCAAAGCTCCCTTATAAGGCACACGACCCTCAACACCTTCAGGAACAAATTTCTTTGAACCCTTTTGGAAATATCTGTCTGCACTGCCGTGGTTCATAGCGCCGAGTGAGCCCATACCACGATAAACCTTAAACTGCCTGCCCTGATAAATTTCAGTTTCGCCCGGTGATTCCTCACATCCGGCAACAAGTGAGCCCATCATTACGCAAGAGCCGCCTGCTGCAATAGCTTTAACAATTTCACCGCTGTACTTAATACCACCGTCTGCAATAACAGGAACGCCGTACTTATCTGCACGCTCGGCAGAATCGTAAATAGCGGTAATTTGCGGAACACCGATACCTGCAACAACACGGGTAGTACAGATTGAACCGGGGCCGATACCGACCTTAACTGCGTCTGCACCTGCTTTAATAAGTGCTTCTGTTGCATCTGCGGTAGCAACATTACCTGCAATAAGAGAAATTTGAGGAAAAGCAGTCTTAACTATTTCAACACTCTTCATAATATTGTGGCTGTGACCGTGAGCAGAGTCAAGAACGAATGCGTCAACACCTGCATCGGCAAGAGCCTTTGCACGAACAAGAACATCATCTGTCACACCCAAAGCGGCTGCGCAAAGAAGCCTGCCGTCCTTATCCCTTGCAGTGTTTGGATACTTAACACTTTTTTCAATATCTTTAATTGTAACAAGACCCGAAAGCTTGCCGTTTTCATCAATAAGAGGAAGCTTTTCAACCTTTGAGCCCATAAGAACTTTTTTAGCCTCTTCAAGAGTAGTACCCTTTGGTGCTGTAACAAGTTGTGACTTCGGGGTCATAACTTCGGAAATTTTAACATTAAAATCTGTCATAAAGCGCATATCACGGTTAGTGAGAATGCCTACAAGAGTGCCGTCTTCTTCACAGATAGGCACACCGCTGATACGATACTTATTCATAAGTTCCTCAGCATCGCTTGCAAGATGGTTTGGTGAAAGGAAGAAAGGATTGGTAATAACACCGTTTTCGCTTCTTTTTACCTTATCAACCTCGTCAGCCTGCTCCTCGATAGTCATATTCTTATGAATAACGCCGATGCCGCCCTCTCTCGCAATGGCAATTGCCATTCTTGATTCCGTAACGGTATCCATTGCAGCAGTCATAACAGGAATATTAAGTGTAATATCCTTTGTAAGCTTGGTTTTGAGGTCTACCTTGTCGGGTGTTACGTCACTCTCAGCCGGAATGAGAAGCACGTCATCAAAGGTCAAGCCCTCTTTTACAAATTTTGCGCCGTATTCGCTCATTAAAATTCCCTCCGTTTACAAGTATTAAATTATATTCTTAAATATATAAAAATATTTTTACTATAATATCACTTTTTTATAATATGTTCAAGTATTCAAATTGCACAAATTATAAAAAAATGATAATGCCTTATTTGTCACTTACTTGCCCTTACAATTGCCCTTGCCGTTTGCTCAACCGTATTTTGACCGCAATTGATTACCGCCTGTGCCCATTTATTATAAAGCGGAAGCCTCTCGTTATACATATCCTCAAGCGTTTCGCCGTTTTGAAAAACTATGCCTCGTGTTTCAAGATTGCTTATTCTTTTGCACATATCCTCATAGCTTAAATGAAGATAAATGATTTTGCCGAGGCTTTTTAAATGCTCCATCGCCTTATCGGAATAAACCACCGAACCGCCCGTCGCAATAACGGTGCCCTTAATATCCAAGGACAAAATAGCCCTTTCCTCAGCCTTTGAAAAATATTCAACACCGTTTTTATCTATAATTTCCTGCAGACTTTTCCCCTCAAGATTTTGAATAAGCAAATCGGTGTCATAAAAATTTTTAAGTAACATTTTTGCCGAAACAACACCACAGGTTGATTTACCGCTGCCGGGCATTCCGATAAGTATAATATTTGAATTCATTTAGCTTTTACTCCTACTTTTTTACAATAATCTGCCAACGGGCAAGAAGAACAAAGCGGCTTTCTTGCCGAGCAGGTATCACGACCGAAAAGAACTATTCTGTGGCAAAAATCAGAGCCTTCATCACTTGGAACAAGCTTTTTCAGTTCAAATTCTATCTTCTTTGGGTCCTTTGTATCAACAAGCCCCAAACGATTTGAAATTCTAATCATGTGAGTGTCAACAACAATGCTTTCCTTGCCGTAGACATCACCTACTATCAAATTAGCCGTCTTTCTGCCGACACCGGGAAGTTTGATTAAATCATCAATATTATCAGGCACTCTGCCGTCAAAATCATCTCGTATCATTTTTGCCATACCGATAATTGACGTTGCCTTATTTTTATAAAAACCGCAGGACTTAATATAATTTTCAATGTCATTAACATCGGCATTTGCATAATCGTCAAGCGTTTTATACCTTTCAAAAAGCGCCGGCGTTACCAGATTAACCCTTGCGTCCGTACACTGAGCCGACAGCCTGACAGCCACCAAAAGCTCAAACGCATTTGACGAATTAAGAGAGCAAATTGCGTTTGGATATTCTTTTTTAAGTAGTTCTATAACATTTAATACTCTCTGCTTTTTCGTCATTTTTTATTTTTTACCTTATCCCAATAAGATTTGAACGCCTGTTCATTTTTATTAGAGCCAAATTCGTAATATTTCTTATTTTTAATCTTATCCGGCAAATATTGCTGATAAGTCCAATGATTCGGATAATCGTGGGGATAGATATAAAACTGCCCCTTAACTTCTGCATCCTCACCGTCATAATGCTTGTTTTGAAGTTGACGTGGAATAGGACCGTAATTACCGTTTTTAACGTCAGCCATCGCTTTATCTATAGCCGCCTCGCCCGAATTACTCTTAGGTGCTGTCGCAACAAGAATAACAGCATCGGCAAGCGGTATACGAGCCTCAGGCAGGCCGACTGCCATTGCAATATCAACCGCCGATTTAACTATCGGGATAATCTGCGGATAAGCAAGCCCAACATCCTCGCAGGCACAAACCATAAGACGTCTGCAAGCCGACGGCAAATCCCCTGCTTCAAGAAGCCTTGCAAGATAGTGAAGCGCTGCGTCCGAGTCTGAACCACGCATACTCTTTTGATAAGCGGAAACTATATCGTAATGCTCGTCGCCCTCTTTATCATAACGAACTGCACTTTTTTGAACAAGCTGCTTTGCAAGGTCAAGTTCAATATGCTTTTTACCGTCAACGGTAGGTGTTGCAAAAAAGCAATTTTCAACGCTGTTGAGCGACTTTCTAACATCACCGCCGCAACCGATTGAAATGCGCTTTAACACTTCTTCGTCAATGTCAAGTTCAACCTGATATTCTTCGCTTAAAATATTAAATCCACGTTTTACGGCAGGGATAATATCCTCGCTTTCAACCGCCTTAAATTCAAATACTGTTGAACGGGAAAGAATGGCGGGATAAATGTAAAAATACGGATTTTCCGTAGTAGACGCAATAAGCGTTATCTTTCCGTTTTCGATAAATTCAAGAAGCGATTGCTGTTGCCTCTTATTAAAATACTGAATTTCATCAAGATAAAGCAAAATTCCGTTAGGCGCAGAAAAAGTATCAAGTTCGCTGACAATATCCTTGATATCCTGAGTCGAAGCGGTAGTGCCGTTTAATCTGCGCAGGCTTCTGTTTGTTTTACTTGCGATAATAGAAGCAACCGTGGTTTTACCTACTCCGCTCGGTCCGTAAAATATTAAATTTGGAATATCGCCCGAATCAATAAGGCTTCTGAGTGCCTTACCCTTTTCAAGCAAGTGCCTTTGACCGACAACATCGTCAAGCTCAGTAGGACGGATACGGTCTGCAAGAGGTTTATTCATATCTACTCCAAAAAATCATTTATTAATGTGTTTATTATAATTAATTCACTCTTTATTTTCAATACTTTCCGCCTTAGAAAATGCACAGCCGCAAAAATTTTGGCGATAAAGATTATATTCCTTAGAAAGCACAATTGAGCGCTTGTAGCCCTCTTTTTTCTTAAAATCTGACGGCAGCCATTTAATGCCGTATTCCTTTTCAAGTTCAAAACCTATCTCATTAATCTTTTGCGAATTTTTAAGCGGGCTGATTGAAAGAGTGGTGCAAAAAAAGTCGAAAGCGTTATTCTTTGCAAGAATTGACGTTCTTTCAAGCCTTAAGCGGTAGCACCTAAAGCAACGCTCACCGCCCTCCTTGCAAGCTTCATATCCTTTTGCAATATTCAAAAATTCATCATAATCATAATCGCAGTCAAGAAAAGATACGGGATATTTTGTTTTCATCTCGTCAATAAGCCTAAGCTGTTCGCTTTTGCGCTTTTCATATTCCGATTTTGGAGAAATATTCGGATTATAGTATAAAACAGTTATTTTAAAATACTGCGACAAATATTCAATAGTATAGCTTGAACAAGGAGCGCAACAGCTATGTAGCAAAAGAGAGGGCACTCGGTCCTCTCTTACATTTTGCTCTATTATTTTGTCTAATTCTTTTTGATAATTAATCTTATTCATTAGCTTAAATAATTTTTAGGGTTTACACGTGAACCGTTAAGTCGAACCTCAAAATGACTGTGAGGACCTGTTGAATTGCCTGTTGAGCCGCTCTTTGCAATAGCTTCGCCTTTTTTAACCGTTTGACCGGGAGATACAAGTATTCTTGAATTATGAGCATAAAGGGTAACAACACTTCTGCCCTGAGCGTCCGTTCCGTGATAAATCATAACATAGTAGCCGTAGCTGTAATTAAGCCTTTTAACGGTGATAACAATACCCTTTTGCGCCGCAACAACCTTTGAACCTGTTGAGCAAGGAAAATCAATACCGCCGTGATACTTGCCCGATGAATAATTCGGAAAGCCTGCCGATACACCGTGATGACCGGGAACGGGATACGTCATATTCAGAACGGCGTTGCTTTTTGAATAAACATCACTGCCTTTTTGGTCAATCTTGTCAATTTTAGATGAATTTTTGCCTGCAACAGCAGTTGTTGCCTCTTCCGGCGGCTTAACACCTGAAATGACAGCCTGAATTTCATTTTCAACCTGTTCAATTAAAGAGCTGTCCTCATTTCTGAACTCCGTATACTGCTTATTCTGCGCCGTAAGTTCAGCCAAAAGTTTATCACTTTCAGCACTGTCAGTTGCAAGAGAAGCCTTTTTATTTGCTATTGAATTACTGTTTTGTTCAATACTCTTTTGCTTTGATGAAAGCTGTTTTTTTTGAGAATCAAGCTCAGACTTTTTCTTATCATATTCCGCTTTTTTATCTGCAAGGCCGTTCTTTTTATTGGTAACCTCCGCCATTTTGGAGTTCACCTCTTTAAGCAAGGCAGAATCGCTTTTTGAAACGGTTTTAATCATTTCATATCTTGTCAAAAAGCTCGAAATATCCTTGCAAGTCAAAAGTGCAGTGAAAATATTGCAACTTCCGCTCATATACATAGCCTTAAGCCTAAAGCAATACGCATTATAAACCGTTTGAAATTCGCTGTAAAGCGCATCATATTCTGCCTGCGCCTTGTCAACTTCCGCCTGAAGAGCATCAACCTGCTTTTGATTTGATTTAATCTTCTTTTCAAGCGCCTTTTTTTCCTCTTGGATTTTTTGATTTTTGTTTTCAAGAAGAGTAAGCTGCTCGTTTATGTAGCCTATTTTTTGGTCAAGAGTATCGATATATTCCTCTGTAACCTTAGAACTTTTTTCAAGCTCCTTAAGCTTAGCGTCAGTTTTTTCAAGATTTTTTTCAAGCTCTGCCTGCTGCTCTTTAAGCTTTTTTTCAGCCTCCTTGGCACTCATTGTTGTGCCGCTTGTGGAGGTTGAATTTTCATTATGAGCCGCCGTTGTCTGCGCCTGCGCTTGCACAGCCTGTGTAGTTGTCTGTGCGGCAAATGCGGTAGTACCCGACATATTGCAAACAAGCATTACACCTGCCAAAGCTAATGATAATATTTTTTTATTCACGTTTCACATTCCCTTAAAATAAATATATATCTATTATATACCATTATCACGGTAAATAAAAGGTTGGATTTACACAATCATCATAATTTGCGCTCGGTGTTCTTACCTCAAAGTGGCAATGCGGACCTGTTGAATTGCCCGTCGAGCCACTCCAAGCTATTTGCTGTCCCTTTTTAACCTTTTGCCCTGCGCTTACAAGCCTTGAATTATTATGAGCGTACAAAGTGTAAACATAATTTCCGGCAGAATCGGTTTTATCATGCATAATTACGATATATCTGCCGTAGCTTCTGTATGTTCCGTCGGAATTGGTCAAGTCTTTTGAAATAATAACAATTCCCGATTCAGCCGCAACAACTTTTGAATCTGCCGCACAGGAGAAGTCAACCCCCGTATGCCCCGCATAGCCGTGATAACCGCACGTAATTCTTGTTTGGCTCGGAACAGGATATGTCATCCTAAGCCTGCCGCTGTTATCTTCTTCCTTAGTTGTCGTATGCTTCGTAGTAGAAGTTTCACCGCCGTTACTGCCCTCGTCCGATTTTTTAGTAGTCGTGGTAGTGGCTTTTGTGGTTGTTGTCTTTTTCTTTTCAGCCTCAAGCTTCTTTTTATAAGCTTCTGCCGCCTTTGCAATCTCTGCATTAACTGCGTTAAGCTCCGCCTGGTCCTGATTTCTGTATTCGCTGAAAGTCTGCTTTTGCTCGTCAAGCTGTTTCAAAAGCTTGTCCGACTCACTTTTTTGACTTTGATAAGCGTCCTGCTTTTGGGAATAATCCTGTTGCTGAGTTTCAAGAGTTGAAATAGAAGTCGTCAAATTCTGCTGTGTTGTTTTAAGCACAACTTGGTCATTTTGAAGCGTAGATTGCTTATCCTGCATTTCAAGTTTCGTTTTTGAAAGCTCACTTGCCTGCGACTGAACAGACTGCAAAAGCTCCTTATCACACTTTGACACACGTTTAATCATTTCATATCTTGTAAGAAGAGTTGAAATATCGGGTGAGGTGAGAAGCATTGCTATTGTGCTTGTTTCGCCGCTGACATAAATTGCACGGATACGCTGATAATAAAGTGTTAAGCTTTGGCTGAACGTTTGCTCAAGCTGTGCATTTTTCACCTCTAAATTTGCAACATCCGTTGTAAGTTCGGCAATCTGCGCCTCGTTATCCTTATACTGCTGCTGCAAATCATTAATTTTTTTCTTTGAGGAATCAATCTTATTTTCAGAATATTCAAGCTGTTTTTTCAAATAAGAAATTTTTTCATCAAGCGCATTAATATATTCCTCGGTTTCCTTTGATTCCTTACCGAGAGAAGAAAGCTTTGAATCAAGTTCCTTGATTTTTTGCTCGATTGCCGCCTGCTTTTCCTCTGCCGTCATACCGGCATATTCATCGGATTGAGAATTGCCTGTTGCAAGCGCAACAATATGAGCGGGGCAAGCCGCAAAAAAGGCAGCAGCCAACAAAACAGCTAAAATTTTAGTTAAAAAACTCTTCTGTTTCATTGGCTACACCCCTTAGTATATCAAAATATTAAAATTATAAATAGTTATTTGGATTAACTCTGCTACCGTTTACACGAACTTCAAAATGGCAGTGCGGACCTGTTGAATTACCTGTTGAACCGCTGTGAGCAATAACCTGACCTCTCGACACCTTATCTCCTACACTTACTTCAATGCTTGAATTATGAGCATAAAGCGTTGAAAGTCCGTTGCCGTGGTCAATAATTATGTATCTGCCGTAGCTGTAATTAAGATATTTAACAAGAATAACAGTACCTGAAGCCGCAGCATATACGTTTGAGCCTGTTCTTACCGGGAAGTCAATACCGCCGTGGTATCCGCCCGATGAATAGTTAGGATAACCTGCCGATATACTTCTCGAATCCGTCGGATAACCAAGCTCGCCCGAGCCGTTACCCGTTGAGCCTGAAATTGAGCCGCTTCCCCTTGAAGCGGAAGCAATTGCCGCACGAATTTCGCTTTCGACCTGCTCAAGCTGCGCCTGATTGGTTTCAATAAGCTCCTTATACTCGCTCGACTGGCTTGAAAGGCTTTTCATAACCTCGTTACACTCTGCAACCTCGGCATCAAGTTCGCTTTTTGATGAATCAATTTCATCAATACTTGACTGAAGCTCCTTCTTGTTAGATTCAAGCTGCTGCTTATCGTTAGTTAATTCGTTTCGTTTTTCTTCAAGCTTTTTCTTTTCTTTCTCGATTTCCTGCATCTTTGTCATAAGCTCGTCAAGAATTGCGCTGTCTTGCTGAGATACCGACTTAACCATTTGCGCACGTGTAAGCATTGAACTTACATCCTTGCAAGTTAAAAGCACCTCAAGAGTAGATGCAGAGCCTGATATATACATTGCACGAAGCCTTTGGCAATAAACCTGATAGGTCTGGTCAAATTCAGCCTGCTTTTGGTCAATTTTTGCCTGAGCGTCTGCAATATCCTGTTCTGTTTGCGTGATTTTTACCTGAATTGCATCAATTTCCGCTTGCAATGCGGCTTTATCATCTTCGAGAGAATCAATCTTGTCTTGCATCAAGTTTATTTTTGACCTGAGCGTTGCAAGATATTCCTCATTTTTTTGCTTTTGGGCAGAAAGCTTATTCAGCTTGCTTTGAGCGCTGTCTATCTGCTGTTGAATTTTTTGCTTTTCACTTCTAAGCTGTGATGTTGACTTAGCCTGAGCCGAAAAAGCACTGCCAAAGCTTGATATAAAAAATGCAAAGCTTAAAATCAATGACAATGTTCGTTTCATACTAAATGCCACTTATTTCACTGCCTTCCTTATTTAAATATTTACTCATTGTAATAATTGAGCCTCCAACACCGGTCAACACGCCGATAGCAACAAATATTCCGAGCATCGGAAGTGCATAATCGGTAAATTTAAGGAAGCCTAAGCCGTTAAACGAACTGAGGATATCGGAAAATTCTTTAACCGCAAGTTCGTAAAGCCCCCACACAAAGCCTAAACTGATAACGCCCGATGTGATACCGAGGATTATACCTTCAACCACAAACGGCAAACGGACAAACGAATTCGTTGCCCCGACTGATTTCATAATGCTTATCTCTAAACGGCGGCTGTAAACCGTAAGTTTAATTGTGTTTGAAATAATGAAAAGAGAAATAACAAACAATACTGCGATAATAACAAAGGAAATAACCGTAATTCCCTGCCTTAACGCAACAAGCTTTTTAGCAAGATTTTTGTTTTCTCTGATAGTATCAACGTGCTGTATTTTTTTAAGTTTATTAACCGTTTCGTCAAATTGGTCAAGATTTTCAACCGTTACCTTATAGGCATTCGGAAGCGGAATATCGGAGCTTATCTGAGTAAAAAATTCCGCTTGAGCTTTCTCCATAGTGTTGAGCTGTTCCTGCCAAGCGCTTTCCTTTGAAATAAATTCAACGCTTTTAATATTTCCGCAGGCAGTAATCTCGTTTTGCATATTTGTAATATCATCGGGTGTTGCGTCATCCGTGATATAAACCATAATTACATTTTCCTCTTCAATTTTGCCGAGAAGAGAATCGATATTAAGGAATATCATTGAAGCAGAGCCGATAAGAACAAGGCAACTCATAAGAACGCAAATTGATGCGATAGACATCATTCTGTTTGTCCAAGTATTCCTAAAGCCCTCTTTAATTAAATATTTTAAACTTGCACCTGTCATTACTGCTCACCTCCCTGTTCTTCCTCTGCGCTCTCGTCGCTTACAACGCTTTCGAGGTTATCAAAAATATCCTCTTCGTTTTCGTCCTTAGGCAAAACGTCAACATTATCAATCTCAACGTCCTCGTCAAAAAAGAACATATCGGTGTCCTCTTTAGGGTTTTCACCTGTGAACTGAGCATGGGTAGGGTCGGGAGTATCGGATACAACCTCGCCGTTTTTAATAACAATAACACGTCTTTGGAACGAACGCACCAAATCGTGCTCGTGAGTAACCATAATAACAGTTGTGCCGGCATTGTTAATCTTAGTCAAAAGACCTACAATCTCGTGGCTCATTTCAGGGTCAACGTTACCTGTAGGCTCGTCCGCAATAATAACCTTAGGATTATTAACAAGCGCCCTTGCAAGAGAAACTCTCTGTTGCTCACCGCCCGAAAGCTCATTAGGCATCGAACGTGCCTTTTGAGAAAGACCTACAAGCTGAAGAATATATGGCACTCTCTTACGGATTTCCTTTTCCTTAGCGCCGATAACACGCATTGCAAACGCAACATTGTCATAAACTGACATTTTAGGAATAAGGCGGAAGTCCTGGAACACTATGCCCATTTCTCTTCTGTAATAAGGGACCTGCTTTTTCTTAAGAGTTGCAGATGAATATTCGTTAAAAATAATTTCACCCTCGGTTGGCTTTTCCTCATGCATAATGAGTTTTAAAAATGTACTTTTACCTGCACCCGAAGAGCCTACAACGAAAACAAACTCTCCGTCCTCAATTTTGATATTAACATTTGAAAGGGCGTGGGTACCGTTGCTGTCGTAAACCTTTGATACATTTCTGAATTCTATCACGATTTTTTCCCCTTGTATTTCATTATAATTTTACGCCTTAGCGCACTTATTCATTATTATTAATAATATAATATATCAACTTATAAGATAAATCAAGATTTTTTTGTTACTCTTTTGTAAACATCAGGTTACAATTATTAAAAAATCCGCCAAAACAGGCAATTTTGACGGATAAAAAAATATCAAATTTTTTCGCAAATTACGATTTCGTTGTAATATGCGCCGTGAATATGTGCCGGTATGCCGACATTTGCCATAAACGCACCACTTTTAACATATTCCTTATTTTGGAAGATAAACCTATATTTTGCATCTTTTTCAAGACCGTCAAAAAGAACATTAATTCTCTTTTTAAAAAATCTTGTTCCTCTGCTTGCAATAAATATAACCGCCTTTGACTTATTCTTTTCTACGTATGAATTAATCAAAACCTCGTTATCATCGGGATTTGATACCCGATACAAATCGCCAAACTGAACAATATTCCTGATTTTTTTATAAAGAGCAATGTTTTTCTTGGAAATTTCCTTGTCGTCATCGGTGTATTTAAGCAAATTACCGCCGAGACCGAGTGCGCCTTGCATGGCGATATTAAAACGAAAGTCCAAAGTACAAGGCTTGTTAATACCTGCAATGTCCGTTACCCAGGCACGCATTGCCTTAATCGGTCGCAAAAGTGAATATCCGTGCTGAATAGTCATTCGGTCAATTGCATCTGTATTATCACTCGTCCAGCATTGGTCAAAATGGGAAAGCGCACCCAAATCTGCTCTGCCGCCGCCCGATGCACAGGCTTCAAACTGAACATCACAATGTTTTTCTTTTAATCTGTCAACAATGTCATAAACCGCCTTGGTATGAAGGTAATAAAGCATTTTAGGGCAAGCAAGATTTTTTGCTCCCGTTTCTGAAAACGGACGATTCATATCCCACTTTATGTATTTGATATTATGCTCGCTCAAAAGCTTATCAATAAAGCCAAAAACATACTCCTGCACATCTGTTCTTGTCATATTAAGCACAAGCTGATGCCTAAGTTCACTTTTAACTCTCGTATCATAATGATAAGTCCAGTCGGGATGGCGGCGATAAAGGTCTGAATCGGGATTTACCATTTCAGGCTCAATCCAAATGCCGAAATCCATATTAAGCTTATTAACCCCGTCAATAAGCTCGTTTAACCCATTAGGGAATTTGCTTTTATTTATAACCCAATCGCCGAGTCCGGCTCTGTCATTATTGCGCTTACCAAACCAACCGTCATCCATAACGAAAAGTTCAACGCCCAAATCGGCTGCAATTTTGGCAAGTTCAAGCTGTTGCGACACATTGATATTAAATTCGGTTGCCTCCCACGAATTATATAAAACAGGAAGTGCCTTATCATTAAACTGACGAGGCAAAAGATAATTAATCGCAAAGGTGTTCATCTGCCTTGACATTTCGCCGAAGCCTTCGGTGTGCCCCGCATAAACGCAAGGTGTTGTAAAGCTTTCTCCGCTTTTTAGAAGATATGAAAAATCAAAATCATTCATACCCAAAATCACTCTTGTGTTTGAATACAAATCCCGATTCGCAATCACCTTGAAATTTCCCGAATAAGCAAGCGAGGCAAAATAAACGCTGCCGCTTTTCTCGTCTGCATTTTGATATGCAATAAAATACGGAGAGTTGTTATGACAACTTGCTCCTTTTTTGCTGTCGAAAACCAAACTGCCTGCCGTCAGCGTATCATTTGTTTCAATAAATTCTCCGCCCCAAGCACCGTTTGTGTTTGAAAATGTATATGCTTGCTTTGACGGCAAAGAAAACTCCGCACTGAAAAGCCTTTCAAATTCAATATCGTTTTCGCTCTCATTTTTTACAGTTATACTCTTTTCAACAATATCGCAATCGGGAAAAATTCTATAATTTATCGAATATACAAAGCCGTAATATTCATCCTTAAAATTAAGAGTCAGCCTGTCTTTTTGAACATTTGCGCCGATAAAGCCTGCATTAATTTCCCTGCACGAGTCATAGAAATTCGCCTTGAGCACACATTCACGATACATCGTTTTGCCGAAAACCGTACACTCCTGCTTAATCTCATCAAGAAAAGTATGGTTTGAATTTTCATCGCCGAAGGTGAAAATTTCATAATCGTCAACGTCGCATTTTTTGCCCCAATAAATCAGCCTATCCGTGCCGAATTTGTCAACACCGACAACGTAATGCGTATTTTTCATATCAAGAACAAATATATTGTTTTTACATTCAATGATTTTCATATACAAACTCCAAATTAAGATTGAGTTTATTATATCATTTTGAAATGTCAGTGTCTATTAAAAAATCGCTTATAATTTCAAATCCACCTTTTTCGTTTAAAAATATAAATAAGTGAAAAAACGACTGCAACATTTAAAAAAATCACATACGGATATCCAAAGCGGGAGGAAAGCTCCGGCATATATTTAAAATTCATTCCGTACCAGCCGACTATAACGGTCATAGGCAAAAAAACAGAAGTCACGACGGTAAAAAGCTTCATTATTTCATTTTGCCTTGCGTCAATGCTTGTTTGATATGCGTCCCAAAGATGAGTTACGCTTTCTCTCAAAATATCCGTGTTTTCTTTATATCTTACAGCCTTATCCCGAAAGAGCCTGAAAAGCTTATATGATTTTTCATCCAAAAGCTCGTTTTCATTTTCAATATATATCTCAGTTGCATCAATAAGCTGTTCATAAAAAGCACGAAGGCGCAAAAGTTCTCTTTTCTTTTTAATCAGCAGCTCGGCAAAATTTTTGCAAACATTTTTATCAATAACCTCTTTTTCAAGCATAGCTATCTCCTCTTGCACATCAAACTGAGCCGAACACTGTTTTGCAATCGTTTCAAGAAACGAACAAATAAGCTTTTCAAGCGTTGCGCTTTCGCAGGCGGCATTTGAAAGAACGTTTAAAAAGCACTTTTGATTAAACGAAAAATCATCGCAAATATTAACAATTATCATCATATTTTTAGAAATTATAATTGCCAATTCGTTGTTGCTTTCTGTTTTATTACATATTATATTTATGCGAATAAAGCTAAAATCATCGTTAATAAATTTTGTTAAAAAACTGCTGTCTGATTTTTTTCTGCAAAGTTCAATAATATTTTTAGGTAAAGAAAAAACGGCGGCAAGCCTTTCAAGCTCGCCAACCGTTATAAATCCGAGTGTAAGCATATTTTTGCCGATTTCATCGGTATCAATGCTTTTCACCTCATCATCAAAAACGTAAAACACTCATTATCACCGATAATAGTATTTGCGCTTTTTCAACATATATTATTTTTTCTTGACTTTATTTAACATTGCGTTTATCTCAAGAATTTGCTCCTTGGTGAATTTGCCGCCGAGCATCATAAGTCCACGCTTAACTGTAAAGCCCTTGAGCATATCAATCATAGTCTTGTTGATATCACTAAGCTTAAAGCCCATAACCTCGGCGCCTTTTTTCTTGCCCTTTTGCTTAGTGGTGTCGGGTGTAAGCGCCTTTTTCATTTTAAGAAGAAGCTTTACTGCACAAATTTTTCCTCTAAAGGTTGAAAGAATATCGCCCAAAGTATCGTTTACGCTGTAATAACCGGCAGGAGTTTCAATCTCAAACCAATTGATTACCGCACCCTCTTCTTTAAGCCTGTAATCTTCGTTAAACTTGTCAACTTTTTTGATTTGAGCCTCGTCTGTTAAATCGCCTGCTTTTGCAACAAGGGTGGTTTCACCATCATTTTTAACTTCAAAGTGGAAGAACGGAAATTCACCCTTTTTCTTTTTGCCGACACTCTCGCCGTTTGCAAAAAGCTCAACCTCGTCAAGATTTGTATAAACAGTAACCTTGGTCACGTCCTCAACCCTGTCAACATACCTCTTTGCGCAGATATGGAGCATCGGCTTTTTGGAAAGCCAAGCCTGATAAGCATAAAAGCTGTCTTTTTTATACTTTCTGTCAAATGTGACAAGTCCCTTGTGGTTCATACCGTTTTCGCCGCCTTCGGCACGTGCGTCTGCGGCAAAGTCAAACATATTCCAAACGTGAGTAGCCCAAAGATAAGGACGTTTTGCAATTTGCTTGATTACTTCCTCGTGATAATATGCCTGATATTCCTCAGTATAATCTCCCTGTTCAGGTTGACTTGTGTGCCAATTGAGCGCCTCGCAACCGTACTCGCTCATACCGATTGCCTTGTTTGGATATTTCTTGTGGAATGTATCAAACCAATTGCCGTACATTGACACATCGCCGCCGTACCAGCCGAAATAATGGTTATATGAAAGAACATCCGAAATATGCACATATTCCTCATTAATATTGCAGGCAGTAAGCACCGCTTCGGTGGTCAGCCTTGTTTTATCAAGCGAATGAACAAGGTCATTGAGCATTTTATGATTTTCAACAATAGGAGAAGTTGCACCGCCCATTGTAATCTCATTTGAAAGTCCCCACACCACGATTGACGGGTGATTGTAATTTTGATAAACAAGTTCTTTCATTTGCGACTTTGTATTTTCAACACCTTTTTCAAGATGCTTTGAAATATACGGGATTTCCGCCCAAACAACAATACCTCTCTCGTCGCACAAATCATAAAAGTACTGAGCGTGCTGATAATGAGCAAGACGGATAGTGTTAGCACCCATTTCGCAAATCAAATCCATATCCTCTTTGTGATGCTCGCTCAAGAGCGCATTGCCGATATGCGGCCTGTCCTGATGCCTTGAAACGCCTCTTAAAGGATACTCTCTGCCGTTTAAAATAAATCCCTTTTGCGCATCAATCTCAAATGTGCGGCAACCAAAGCGTGTTTTAACCTCGTCAACTGCCTCGCCGTCAACAATAAGCTTAGCGACAGCGGTATAAAGAAACGGATCGTCAACACCGTCCCAAAGGTGAACGTCTTTAATTTCAAGTTTAGCACTCGGATTTTTACCGCTTGCCTTAGCCCTTGCAACAACCTCATTGCCGTCGCTTATTTCAAATTCAACCTCGCCGTCGCAATAAGCGTCAACAGTAATTTTTGCGTCATCTCCGATGATTTCAGGTGTAACCGCAATGCCGGGCGCACCGTAAAAATCAAGGTCAAAATGATTTTTTCCAACTCCGATAAGGCTTACGTCCCTGTAAATACCGCCGTAAAATGTAAAATCCGCAACCTGAGGATAAACGTAATCGTTAGGCGAGTTATCGGCAACAACAACAAGCAAATTTTCGTCCTTAATATCATCAAGCTTAACCCTAAAGGTTGAATATCCGCCGTCGTGAACGCAAATTTCTTTTCCGTTAAAATAAACAGTACCTGTTGAATTTACACCGTCAAGCTGAAGATAAACTTCTTCGCCGTCGGGCATATCGCTTTTAGCCAAGCTTTTTGCAAAATATCCCTTGCCACGATAATAATCGTTGCCGCCGTCCTGTCCGTCGTCGCCGTTGAAAGTGTATGGCAAATCAATGCTCTCCCAATCGCTCGGAAACGTGGTCGGAACGGAAGAAGCCTCTTTTGAAAATTTCCAATCCTTGTCAATATTAATAACCTTGCGCATAATATACCCCTCTCAGTAAATTATTATATATAAATTATAAATCATTATTATATTTAATTCAACAAACATATTATTAACAAATAACGATAAATAAACCAAAATTGCATAGAAAAAGAGCACCTCAATCGAGATGCTCTTAAATTCTCTAAACATAGAAAGTCTTAATTACTTTCTCTTAAACTGCCTTGCCTTCATTGTTACTTCGTCAGAAGCAGGGAATGTGTTCTTATACTTGATTAAAAGAGTTGCACTCTTATCCTTGATAACTGCTACATTTGCGTGGTTTACAGCTACCTCTGCAACCATATCATACTCAGCCTTAGTGATTTCCTTAGTCTTAGTATTGATTGTGCAAGTAACGGTACCGCCTTTATATGTAACCTTAATGTTATCTTCTGCAGTACCCTGAGCAAATGAAATAACGTCGATTTGTGCAACAGTTGCACTGATATCACCGAGAACCTCGAAGAAGTTACCCTGTGAGTCCTCGCCTCTCATACTCATTTCAGCAGCCTTTGGCTGAATTACCATTGTGATAGTTCCGTCGCCGTTATCTGTAATGTTAGCATCAAGAACATCCTCGCCCTTAACATATGACTTTGTAAAGTCCTTTTTGCCGGGATCTTTCTCGTTAACATTGTAGTTATCAAGCTTAGGGTTACGGTTGTTACAAGGAACAAGGCCGTAAATATTTGGCTTAAACAAGCCGTCAACAATACCCGGAACGAGCTTGTTAATAACAGCATTTTCCTTGCCGTCAATCATAACCTTACCTACATTAATTTTCTCATCACCGAGGAGCTTGTAGAAAGTCTCAGTCTGACCCTTATCATTGACATACTCGGCAGTAAGAGTCTTAGTATAATCATAAGCCTCTTTATAATAGTTAGCAACATCGTCGAGTGACTTAAACTCAACTCCGCCGTATTTGCCTGCCTCAAATGACTTTTCAAGAACAGAAGTATCTTCTGAAGAACCGGCTTCTTCGCCCTCTGCTTGTTTCTTCCAACTGCCGTCCTTAATTTGGTGAATAGCCTTAATGGCACCTTCAGTTACGTAATTTACTTTTGCACATCCTGCAAATGAGCTTGCAATTAATCCTGTAGCAAGTACAAGGCACAAGCCTTTTTTCACATATTTGTTCATTTTCAGGGTTCCCCTTTCAGAATTATACGAATTCGTTTTATAAAACGCTACATATTAAATTTATATTAAATCTCACAAAATGTCAATAGAAATTTTAAAATTAAGTCATAATTTTTAAAAAATTAATTTTTACATTGAGATTTATACATTATTATGATATACTATTTTGATGAAAACAGACTATAGTACAGTATTTTTAATATGTTTTTCAAGGAGTGATAAATAATGAGATGTAAAAACTGCGGCGCAGACAACGATGACAACAGATACATATGTGAGGTTTGCGGCTCTCCTCTTTATGACGAAAGCGATTTTGACAATGCAAACGGTATTGACGACGACAGAACTCAAACCTTTAAAGCAGTAAATGAGCCGAATAATCAAGTTCAAAACCGAAACGATAACTATAATGATTATGATAAAGAAAATCAATATAATAATCAAAGAAATAACGAACCGAAAAACAAAAATAAAGGTGCTGAAAAGAAAAGCATCATAGTTATTGCCGTTCTTGCGGTTATTCTTATTGCAATCATTGCCTCTGTTGCAGCAATTGCTCATAACAAGAACAAGGACAATACCACATCTTCAAACCTTACTAAAATTTCTACACAGTCTGATTCTACAAGCGACAAATACAGCACCACGGAGAAAAAGACTACAGAAAGCACAACCGAATCAACTACCGAAAAAACCACCAAGCAAACCACTGCTTCCCTTTGGATAATCAACACAAGCTCAAGCGGAGGCGGCGAAGCAGAGGGCGACGGCAAGTATGAAAACGGCAAAAAGGTTACTCTTGTTGCAAGAGCTGACGACGGATACAAGTTCGACGGCTGGTATTCAAACGGAGTCAAAGTAAGCAGCAAGGAAGAATACACCTTCACTGCTAACCAAAATGCAAGCTTTTCAGCACAATTCTCACCTGTTGAAACTCAAGCGCCTGAAACAACCGCTTCAAATTCAGGCAGTGACTTTGTTTTCGGCGAGTAATACAAGTAATCGAATAATATAGGTATAAATATATTAAAAAAGAAAAGAGATAAAAATGACAAAGGGCGAATCAGCTAAAGAAAATTTTATGAGCGGTCTTAACTGCTCGCAAGCGGTTGCCGCTGCTTTTGCAGAAGAAATGAATATGCCAAAATCGCTTGTTGAAAGATTAACCGTCGGCTTCGGCGGCGGAATGGGCAGAATGAGAGAGGTTTGCGGAGCCGTTTCCGGTATGACCTTCGTTATCTCTGCGCTTTATGATGATGATAAGTCAGGAATTTATAAGCGGGTTCAAGCTGTTGCAAATGAATTTAGAGAGGAAAACGGCTCAATAGTATGCCGTGAGCTTCTCGGTCTTTCAAAGCCCGGCCCCGATTCGCCGCTTGCCGAGCCTCGCACAAAAGAATACTATAAAAAGCGCCCGTGCCCGGAGCTTGTGGAGCTTGCCGCAGATATTCTTGAAAAATATATTTCAAATAATCCTTATAAAAAATAAAAAAAGTGTTGCATTTTTGTTTTATTTGTGTTATATTATCTAAGCACAAAAACGTGCAACACATAAATGCGCTGGTAGCTCAGCTGGATAGAGTGACTGGCTACGAAACACAAGGTCGACTTGTGGATATTTTGTTAACAACTGAATAAGTTGATATATTTTTATTGGTATGCGCCGGTAGCTCAGCTGGATAGAGTGTCTGGCTACGAACCAGAAGGTCGGGGGTTCGAGTCCCTTCCGGCGTACCAAAAAGTCCCGTAAACATTGCGTTTTCGGGACTTTTTACTTTTTATAATTTATCAAATTGAATTTATGAATCAAATAATAAATAAACTTTTTATCCGAAAATTAAAATCTCCATATTTGCCTTTCTTGTTAATATTTATAACATATTTATCATAAGAATAATCCACATGACCACAATTTGACCACATCGCTTTTCAAAGAAAAAACAGGCAGTCTTGATTTTTACATCAAGACTGCCTGTTTCTCTGTTTTATGCTGTGTACTGTATTATTTTTGCGCGTTTTTCATTTTCTTTTTCTGCGACCAGGTTTCCCATAGCATTTGCAACCGTTTGTTGCATTGAATCTGTTACATGCATATAAGTATTCATTGTAAAACCTGCATCGGTGTGACCAAGCATATGTGATATTGTTTTAATATCCATTCCTTGTTCAAGCGATAAGGTTGCGAAGCTGTGTCGCAAATCATGAAAACGTATTTGCGGTACACCTGCCCGTTTTTGCATTCGGTGCAATTTTCGTGTTATTGATGATGGATCTCTGTAGCCATTTGTAATTGGTGACGGAAAGATCAGTTTTGTATTCAGTCGTTGTCTGCTCCTTAAAATAATCAATTGATTTAAGCACTCGTCACATATACTGATTTTTCTAATTGACGCCGTTGTTTTAGGGGTCGTTGCTTTAAGTTCACTTTTGATTCTCTGCACTTGCTTGTTTATGGATATCGTTTTGTTTTTCATATCAAGATCATCCCAAGTCAGTGCAAGTATTTCACCAAGTCGTAAGCCTGTTGTGATTTCGAGCAGATAAAATTCATAGCAACCCGAATCCTTTGTTTCTTGCAAAAATGCCGCAAGTTCATTTGCTTTCAGTGTTTGCATTTCTTTGGGTTCGTCCTTTGGTAACTGAACTTTCTTACAAGGATTAGTTGGTATAAGTTCCTCGTCTACCGCTTTTTGCAAACAAGTTTGCAGTGCGATTTTAATATCTTTGACTGTTTTTACCGACAATCCGTTACCTTTCGATTTAGTATTTCTTATTCTTCCGTTTTGATACAAGTCCATTAAAAATTGTTGACATACAACTGTAGTTAAATTTTTAATGTTAATATTTCCTATTTTGGGTATTATCTTAGCATTAAAATATTGCTTATATCCATTTGCTGTGTATTCTTTTACACTCGCTTTGCAGAATGATTCCATCCATATTTCATACCATTCCTCAAGTGTTGGATTAGCATTATTAAGAAAAGCACAGCGATTTAAAATCAGCTGTGCTTCTTCATACTCTTTAATTGCTTTCTCCAATTTTTCATTACATTCGGTCTTGGTTTTAGCAAGTATATATTTTACTTGTTTTTTACCATTTTCATCTACTCCAGCATTAAACCTACCTTCCCATCTGCCGTCTTTTCGTTTTCTTAGTGTTCCCATACCATTATTTCTTTTAGCCATAATGATTCTCCTTTCTTTTTTCAAGACCACAATATCACAAAGAAGGTCATTTATCCAGCATGTTCAGTATACAAAACCATTACAAACTATCGTTTACAATTACTGTTAATCCAAACTTTCAGTTGCTCTTTAGGTACGGTCTTTCTTCTTCCTATACTAATTACAGGAAAGCCTTTATCATTTTGAATTAATTTATATAAACTGACTGACGAAACGCCCAAAACTTCTGCTGCTTGTGGAACAGTCATAAAAACCGGAACTTCTTCAAAATTATTATATATTTTTATCACCTACTTTCTAAAAAAGAGGAGGCATTCATTTGCCTCCTCTTACTGTTCATGTTTGATTATTAGTTCCCATATTTCTTTTAGTGTTTTTTTATAAAAGGGATATCCGAAAATTAGCAATAATATTACAAAAACAAATTCAAAAACCGAAATAACATTTTCAAAAAAATTTTTTATTTTATCCATTATGTAACCTCCATTTACTTATATACTCTATTCTAACATAAATAATCTTAACTTTAGGTTGACTGATATTATTGTTACTTAAAAATGCATAAACGTTTTAATAATTATCAAACCTTGGTGCTCTTCTAGTCTTTTGTGTATAACTATATGGTGTATCACTGTTATTAACGGTTTTATTTAATCTGTCAGCTTTTGGATATCTTTTTAATATTTCTTGTTTTAATTCATTCTTACTTGAATATTTTATTTTTTCTTTTTCTCTTTCAGTAAGCTTATATGTATCATTGAATTTTATACCCCATTTGAAAAAAAGTTTCAATTTTGAAATCATTGGATTTGAGCCCGTTTTCATTACAATAAATTGTCCTTTAGGCATTGATTTCAATTCATCAGGCGTCATAAGTGGTCTTTCAATCATTTGTAATGATTGCGAAGGGTCGTTTTTACTCTTACTTATTGACCCTGACATAACCGTTCTATTTCCCATTGCTTTTGATAAAATTTCAGCAGATTTAGAATTAGGTGCAAAGCCTCCGAATATAGTCAATTGCGTATTATCAGTTATAATTTCCGCACCATTTTCTCCATAATTTTGATTTAGCTGGGCAAATGATTGTATTATTGCAACTATTGATACTCTCCTTGATCTTGAAGCCGAAAACATCATTTCTGCCGATTCAATTTTTGGTATTGTTCCCATTTCATCAAGATACATCATAATCCTGTTGTCTAATTTTCCGCCTTTTTCATCTGCAACCAATAATATTTCTCTGTATAATTGTTGCACAATTAAAGAAATCATAAAATATTTACTTGAATCTTCCTCAGGCATAACCAAAAATACAGCCGATTTTGTATTGCAAAATTTTTCTGCATCTAATGAAGTATCAAAACAAAGTATTGATTCCATTTCACTATCTAAAAATGTATTTAACCTTGAAAGCGTCGTTGATATAACCGACGCCATTGATTGATCAGATGTATTAAGTGCAGCTCCGGCGAACCATTTTGCTTTATGTTCATCCGGAAGTAAATCCATTATTTTTGAGAAATCATTTTTCTTACTTGAATCTTCCTTTTTCAATAGTTCTTGTATAATTTTAAAAACAGTTATTATATGACGAGTTCCTTTGGGACAAAATTCAGATACCAATAGAATTGATGCCGTTAATAGACCTTCTGCCGCATCATAAAAGTATGCATTTTGTCCATATGAAGAAGTGTCACTATCGCTTGATATAATTGTCTTTGATGTTATTTTTGCATATTTCTCAGCTTTAGCTTTGTAAGAAATTTCATCTTCATTTTCTTTCCAAAGATCCATATACTTATTAACCAGATACAAAAGATTGAATCCATCTGATTTTGTTGGATTCCTTAAATCAATAACTGATACATTATATCCATAGTATTTTTTTGCAATTTCTCCATAGTTTCTGTATAGATCACCTTTAGTATCTGAGGTTATGAAGCTCATTCCTGATGCACATGCAAATTCTAAATTAGGATATAAAAAATATGCTGTCTTACCAACTCCGGCAGCACCAATCATTAAAGTATGAACATCTCCGTCATCTATTAATGCTTTTGTCTGTTTTCCAACCGTTTTTTGTCCTACAAGAGTACCTTGAATTTCCGGAAGATTTTTACCTTGTCTCCATAATTCAACTTCAAACGGAATTTCCTTATATGTTTTTCTTATTTCATTTTTTGACGCAAAACAAGCTGTGCCATGCTGTCCGTCGCCAACTGTTTTACTTTTTATACTGTTCAAACTGTATATGCATGAAAAAACAGTAATGAGAAGAAAAACCAATCCCATCACTACCCCTGCAATAATTAGTGGTATTAAATTTGTTTGTATGTTATCATCTCCTATTTATGTTAAAAATACGCTTTTGCACTTTTAATCAACAGTGTTGAACCTACAAAAAATTATTTTGTAAAAACTGTTGACTTTTTATACATATTTGTTTATTTATGTAATTATAGATTAAAGTTTACATTGTTATTTATAGTCGTTTATTATAAAAGGGAAATGTATTAAAAATCAATAATTGTTGTAAACAATATGGAACATTTAAGTCAGGGGGGTAAATATGAATGCATTTTGGAGTACTTTTGGTGGTGGACTTTTAGCTGGAATATTGGGAGAAATCATATTAGCTTTTTTAGGATGGATTATTGTTAAAGCTAAAAGTTCTTCATTGTTGAAAATAATATCTTCTTCAAAACTATTTGGACATGGGATTGAGTATGTTTATTCATCACATGATAAAGCAGTTGATGACATGAAAATTGATATTGATAAAAGTCCATTTGTTAAAATAATGTGTATTAGAGGTCGTTCCTTTATTCAAACTGACGAAGAATTATCTTATGTTATGACATCTAATAATAAGAATATCAAATTTCTTTTATCCAGTCCAACTAATACATATATAACCTTAAGAGCAAACGAAATCGGAAAATCACCAGAATTATATAGAAAAGAAATTGAAAATAATCTGCAACAACTTTTTAGTGCTACTATTGGATTAAATAATATCGAAAAGAAAATTCATAATGAACCTCCGATATTTAGATTAATAATTGTGGAAAATCGCATATATTTTAGTTTTTTTAAAGAAAGTAAAATGGGCACTCAATTGCAAGTTTTTCGAGCTAAATCTAATTCTTCAATATATAAAGGTCTAAATAGATATTATGATTATGTATGGAATACATCATCAGATATGGAAGAAAGTATTATACGAGGTAATAATAATGAAACTGTTGTTATTAGATAGTAATAAAACTATTGAAAATTTTAAAAACATAAAGAATAATCAACAAGATTTATTTAGAATAATTTCAGAACATTGTAATATTAATATAAATGTTATAACAGAATTTTATACTTCTTTTAAAAAAACATACGGAAGTGTTATGTGGGAATATCATCCTTTATTTTGGCGTTCCTTTGCAGATGAATGCTTAAATAAAAATGATGAAAAAATAGTTTCTGAATTATATAACTTATTTTTGGATTATTATGAGAAGAATATTGAATTGTTTGATGATACAATAGAGTTTCTTAAATCCTGTCACAAAAAATACTATATGGCATTGGTAGCTAACGGAAATGATTTGAGAGTTAGCCGCTTTATTGATAAATTCAATCTAAACCAATACTTTGATGATATAGTAATATCCGGGGAAACTCCATTTAAAAAGCCTGATAGTTTTATGTTTGAATATGTACTAAAAAAAAGAAATGTAAATGTTTCTGATGCAGTAATGATAGGTGATAGATACGATACAGACATTATAGGAGCAAAAAAAATAGGTATAAAAACAATATTGATTCGCAGAAATCAAAAAGAAAAAAACAAAAAATATACCAATCCGTATTATATGCCTGATTTCAGTACGTATAGCTTAAAAGAAGTGGACGAATTATTAAAATATTTATCTAATGATTCAATTGATAATTTTATAACAGAAATCAACCAAACTAATATTGATAGTCCTGTAAAATCCGCTTTAATTCTTGCAGGTGGTAAAGGCTCACGTTTAGGTGAAATCGGTAAGACAACACAAAAATGTATGTTACCCATAAGAGGCAAACCTTTATTATTTTTTATGATAAATGCACTAAAGAACGCTGGTTGCAATAATATTGTAATTGTCGTAAATCATCTTGGTTATCAAATAAAAAATTATTTTGGTGACGGTGAAAATTTCGGATTAAAAATTAATTATATTGAGGGCGACTTTGTATCAACTTATGATGCGGTTTATAATTCGCTGTCGTATTTAGATAATAGCTTTTATTATTGTCATGGAAATATTGTATTTGAAGAAAGACTTTTAGAAAAAATTTGGAGAAAACATCTAGAAACAAATACTAATGTTGTTTCAGTGTTAAAAAATTCGCCATCGGTTACCCATTCAAAAATGATATTAGATGGCGAAATTGTGAAAGATATTTCTTTTGAACCTAAAAGTGTTAATCAAAAAATTTTTGATCACACATTTATGGGAGTTGCTATATATAAAAAAAATAGTATTTATGATTCTTATAACGGTAACAAATACGGAATGACAGAAAAGCATATAAAACAGTCAATAGAAAAAGGAATCTCTACTTATGCAATTGAACATACTGGAAAATGGTGGCACATCGAAACTAGAGAAGACTACGAACGAATAAAAAATAAATATTATTGGGAGGTGCAATTTTAACTTGAACAATACTTTTTATGAAATAAAGCCATCGTTATCAATAAATATTACAAGTGATTGTAACTTTAATTGCATTTATTGTCCGCCTTATGGGGAAAACTTCATTAAGTGTAAACACATGTGTAATATTGACAGTGTTTTAGGTTTAGTTAATCTATGCGAAAAATTCAAACTACCTGTTATTCGGATGACAGGAGGAGAGCCATTATTATATCCAGAACGAGTATTAAAGATTTTAGAAGCTTGTCATAGCGGTTATTCTGGAAAAATAATATTAAACACGAACGGTTCACTCATTGATAGATATTTTGATTCTTTAGAAAAATACAAAGATGATTTTTTATTAAAAATCAGTTTGGATAGTTTGGATAAAAAACATTTTAATCAAATAACGAATCAAAATTGTTTTGAGAAAGTATTAGATAATTTAAAAACAGCTATAAAAAAAGGATTTAAAATCGAAATAAATACTGTAGTTACGAAAATTAATTGTGATGACATCTTTTCTATTATAAAATTTGCAGAAAAGTATGGACTAAATATAAAACTGTTTGGCATCAACGATTTTGAAGGATTAGTTGATTCGGATAAAATTCATATTGATTTAAATACAATAGTTAATATATTATCAAATGAATACAAGCAATGTTCTAATGAAAGTTTACCCGGAGATCGTGGAATCTCAATGTTAAAGTATAAACTTTCTAATAATCATTATATTTGGATAGTTAATCATAACCATAGTGATTGTGTAAATAAAACATATTCGAAATTATGTAATTCGTGTCAATTTTATCCTTGTGCTACAGGAAGATTTTCAATAACATTAAGGAGTGATGGGTTACTTCAAGGATGTAGAATGCAACCAGAAAATGGAATACAAATTAGTTCATTAAGTATTGATGAACTTGAAAAATCATTTGTGAAAATATTAAATGAATATAAACTATGCTACAAATTATAAAAATTTATTATAATTAAGACAAGTATAATAATTTAATATGGAGGTTATAAGATATGTCAGATTTAAAAAAAATGGCTCATGATGCTGAAATTTATGCAAGAAAAGAAATAGAAAAATATGGTTTGCCAAGTATGTTTCATTTCGATTTATCATTACAAAAAGGTTTGTGGTTAGCTGAAAAAATGAATGCAAATCCTGATTTAGTAAAAGCAGGAATTTCCTTTATGGATTTAAAATTAGGTGAAGCTTTTAAGAATGGCATTCAAAAAGAACATGTTAAAATGAGCAGTGAAGCAACGCAAGAATTTTTATCAAATTATGATTTAGATGAAAATGAAAAAGAAATATTAATTAATTCTGTTGAAGCACATCATGGTTCAACAAGTTATAATTCTATAGAAGCTGAAATCTGTGCTAATGCTGATTGCTACAGATTTGTACATCCTAAAGGTGTATTTTATTATTTTACTACCTTATCAAAAAGATATAACGATTTTGAATCTGTTATCAACCAAATTGAAGTTAAATTAAATGAAAAAAATAATATAGTTTCAATACCAATTGTAAAAGATGAGTTATCTAATTACTATGATACACTTATAGACTATATAAATTTATGCAGATGACTTTTTATAATAGATAAAACATATATTTAATTAATCGGTTCAAATTCTCAACCCCATAGCCTGTTTCTTTTTATTGATTTTTTGAAGTGTTTTTCTATCAGTATGAGGTGTAAGCTTGTACTTATTGTCAAACTCCTTCTTAAACAATTTAGATAAATCGTTTAACACAGCAAGGATAGCGGAGTAGCTCTGCCATTCCTTGCTGTTATTATTTATATACTCAAGCAAATTTTCAGCATATTCACAATCTTTTTCGGCTGCTGCCATTAAATACTGTATAGCCTTATTTATGTCTTTTTCAACAAATACGCCATTATAATATATTTTGCCAAGTTGATATAAAGCATATTTATAACCACTTGAAGCAGCTTTACATAAAAACTCCATTCCTTTTTGTAGATTAAATAAATCGCCGTTAGAATCAAAATATATTTTTGAAAGCCTATATTGAGCATAGCAGTTATTCATATTATCAACTTTTATAAATGTTTTTTCTGCTTTATTTAAATCTTTTTTTAGAAAAACACCATCCATATAGTATTTTCCTAATAAATATAAAGAGTGAACACAGCCCATATTTGCAGATTTTTTTAGAGTTTCAATTCCGATTTTCGAATCATAATTTTCTGAATTATTATCAAGATATTTTTTTGAAACTTGATATTCATATAAGCCGGGATTGTTCTCATAAAAGAATTTATCAACAACATTAGCTTCTGCCGGCTCATCATTTTCATCAACAACATCGTCAAAAGTTATTTGATTGTTGCAAATATTCAGTGCTTCTTTTATAATTATATTTTTCAATGGTTTAAAAATTTTATTTTGAGATAACGGTATGTAATTTGATTTCGTCTGTTGATACATTCCTATTATTTCATCATTGTATTCACACCATAAATTATATAATTCAAAGATGTTCTTATCATTTTCAAGTTCTTCAATGATAAAATCAATTTTCTTTTTCATTGATTGCGGAAGGTAACCATATACTGCTTTCCCCTTATAATTTTCAAACTGTTTTGAAAGTTCTATTAATGTTTTTTCAATATTATCATTTTGAAAATTTTTATTGTTAATTGAAGAAATGAGAAGGTCTATTTTATTTTTTACGGTTTTGCTCATTTGAGATCTTATTTTGTTTTGCTCTTTATATATTTCGATTCTGTCGTCAGCAAAAATTTGCCTTGATAAATTCATTTTTAATTTTTCAAGACTTTCTTTTGTTATGAAGGCTTTTTGTTGTTTAGAATACATTATAAGATGAATATGAGGATGAAAAGACTCATTATGGAAAGCACCATACCATTTTAAATTTGAATATGATATACCGAGTGCTTTTGCAAAATCCATTTTATTTTCTCTTATTAACGACATCCAAGCCTCAGCATTATCATATCCTAATCTACATGCATCATCCCTTGAAAGTGAAATAATAAATGTATGAACATTATCATTTTGATCAGCAACTTTATTTGCAATTTTTTCAAGATTGTCAACTGAATTATCAACATCAGAAAATAATCCATGTTTACCATAAGTTTCAACGCCTGGTCTGTGAGCAATATATTTCACATAATTTTCTCTTTTAGTAACCATATCGAGATTGTAATCAAGTGTTTGTGTAATCAAATCAGAAGCAAAACCTCTTGTTTGCTTTTCAAAATACAATTTATATTCATCTGAATTAATTGCAGAAGGGAACTCTTTTATTAATTGTTTAATCAACTTTTTTTGATATTCAGTTACTTTCTTATTTCGCCAACTTTCATCGGTAAATTCAACACCATCTCTTTTAGCAATATATTTCACTAAATTTTTTATGTTTGATTTAGAACTATGGCTCATATACCTCCACTTTACAATTAATTGACTCATTCGTTTCCTCTTTGATATTGAACAATGTTTTCAAAATTTATTAACCCTTGGCACTTCTTTACATCTACGATACATTTTTCTCTAAGTTTTTTCAAATCATCATCTTCATAATCACATAAAGCTGCTTCAAAATGAGATAACATTGACAATTGTAATGCCATATTATATATAGATTTGTTTAAAACTTTTTTCATATTATCCAATTTGGGAAATACAGTTTGTGTAAAAACATCTGCAATATAATCTTGGGCAATATTTGTTTCAACATATCCGCAATAAAATCTAATAGCCCGATCAACAAATTCGGATCTGCTTTTACAATTATCAAGTGAATAAATTTTATCAGCCATTTTAATATTATCATTTGAAAGCCATAAAGAATATCTGCTTTTTTCCGAAAATGGAAAATCTTTATTAATCATTTTCTTCACATCCTTACAGTGTATATTTTATATTCTTGTATTTGGAAAATTTTCTTTTTCTACGCTCTTATATATTTTAAACAGCGCATATTATAAAAGTTCAAGTCGGCGAGCATTGCTCGACGATGTTTATCGGGACTGCGTTTACAGCGCAGTCCCTTATTCCTGCACAGAATCAGACGAATATAACTCTAACAATTCGGCGGATTATCAAATCTTAACGAATGGCTCAAAAGCGGCTTTTTTGCTTTTGTCGGGTTACAACCTTTACATTCATTAAAAGTACGCAAACATCGTCTTACAAGGCTATATAATTTGTTATTTACTTCATATTGTTATATTACCGTTTCAAATGCGACTATTATGGGTTCAATAATGAATACCATTGTTTATATATAATTGCCAAGCATCCTCAAATGGCAAAATAAAATAATGGTTATTTCGCATAACCATCATTCCGTTTTTGTTTTCCATCATGATTTGCACTCTGTCAACTAACCGCAGTTGTACAAGTTTGTCAATTGCTTTTACTACTGTGCCTCTTGATATCCCAAGTACTCTTGATATTGTAGTAAGACTAGGCCAACATTCTTTCTTTTTCCCCGCACAGCACACAAGGTACGAATAAACAACAATTTCATACTTATTCATATGAAAAGCAAATATATTGTTTGGCATTTGATAAAAATTCTTATTCAACAATTCCTCCTGTATCATCAAATTTATGTAAACAAATAAATATTGAATCTTTTAAGAGGCCACACATTATAACCTCTTGTTGCATATTCAAATCATCTATCAATTTATTCAAATAATTATTATCAATTATCTCGTCATTGAACAATTCCTCAAAATCAATAATATTTATTTCTTCATCGGTTTTGTAACAACGAGCAATTAAATTTTTTGCAATATCATCCATTCTTATCATCCTATATAATTAAATCACTCAAATTACGACATCTAATTATTTCTCCCTAATTGTTAATTATATATTCAATTATGTTTATTTAAAAAATACTCTTTTTCCAATTGTTTCAATTCGTCAAATTTATTATCAATATAATTTTTAATATAATCTTCAACCCAAAAGTATTTTTTCTCTTTAATGTCGATTCCAATCGCTAAATCAAAACAATCTAATGGGGTATAACAATTCTCATCATAATTTGAATATATAAAACAATTAAAACCATTATACGTTTGATATTTTTTTGAATCATAATCAAATTTTTGTACTTTTGTAGATACAAAAACAATTACATTAAAACCTTTGTATTTCATTTTTTGTCTCCCTGTTTATTTTTAATTGTTTTTGCATCATTGTTCTTCATGCTGAAAAATTCTTTAACTTGCAACGGCACATATCTGTTATATAATAAGTCCAAATGTTTAGTCATTTCCGAATTCAAATCAACATTTTTCTTTTTTAAAAATAGATTTAGTGTAGTTAATTTTTCTTCATCGTATTGTATTGTTACAATTGCATTTTTCATAATATCACCTCACATAGTCATTTCAGGTTGAGTATCATTTAACATTGTATTTTCAGCAGTTATTGCCTTATATATCTCATATAGATTTTCAGATACATCATTGCCGAAATCACGCTCAAACTCTACACCCAAAATCAATATTTCTTTTTGGCTGTCTGTAAGCATTGAGCAAACAGCCTCTACAGGATACAAATCGCATAATCTGTCTGCAATTGAAAGATCAAAACTGTTTGTAGTTTTCATTGCAGCCTCCATATCCGATAATGCCTTTTCTACTTTGGGCAAATCATAATATGATTTCCAACCGACAAATTGGTTATCATTAAATAATCGGAAATCTTTGTTGATATTCAACTTTTCTTCCAGCTTGGCAATTGATTTTACAGTATCGTTATATGAAGCAAGACCATTTGAAACAAGCGTATTTTCAACATCGGTCTTGAAGATTTCCCACGGAGTCCTGTATGGATATTCATTCATAAATTGCCATCGGTTATTTAAGTCCTTAACCTCTTGTGTTGTATAATCGAAACTGCAAAATTGCTTACCTTCTGAGTTCTCAATGTGTCCCGAACCATCTTCATATAAAACCCAAGACCAATCATCAATAAGCCTTGCCTTTTTATTCAAGTTATCCATAACTGTCACCTCACATATTTGGCTCAAAATCCGGAATATCATTTTTAATCCAATCTGATTCGCTGTCAAACATTTCATCATTGGGTAAGTCAGTTTCCTCTAATGCAATATTTTCAATACAGCAATTCATAAAACTCGAACTTGTTGTTTGACAGCTTTTAAGTACGGCTTCCTTGAAATTACTATGTGTGAAAAATGCCTTGGCAAGGTTACAAGAAAAGAATCGTGCATTTTGCAATTCTGCTTCTTCAGCTGTTACATTATACAGAGAACAGTTACTGAACAACGCATTTTGCAGATTACAGTTAACAAGCGACGCATTATCAAAAGTACAGTGATAAAACTTGCAATTCTCAAAATCAGCACCATTCAAATCCTTGCCCGAAAAATCAACATTCAAAAATGCCTTGCCACTTAAATCCATTTTTTCACCTTCATCGCCATAAAGCCAAAGCACATGTCTTGCACATAAAATTTCAATGTCTGTAAAATCCTCATCGGAATAATCAAAAGGGATGTCAATTGCCTTACTGTTAAGCATTAAGTCAATACTATCGGAGTATAGAATTGTTTCATCGACATTACCTAAATCCCTAAGCATATCATCAATCAGTGCAGGATACACGGCAGGTTCTCCGACACGGTTGTATTTGTTAATATCAACTCTATATTCGGGATCGCCCGATTCTTCACAGCTTGCAATTGCTTGGTTCATTATGCTATTGCTTACATCAATCATTCGCTTATTGAATGATTCAAGAGCTGGGAATTGTTCAAGTGTCACGCTCTGCTTAATATTAGGAATATATGCTGAATAACGAGCATAATTATAGCCTTCACTGTTTATGAGAATTCCGTCTTCGGTATCAGAACCTAAAACAAGCAGACAATGCGTTATACCGTTATTGTCAACTCTCATAAGATCTTTATATTTTGATATGTAATCCTTATCTTCAAGCAAGCCATTACACAAAGCCGAAAATTCCGCCTGTGATATTTCAATTGCTTTTTCTACTACACATTTTTGCAAATCAACTTGAGAATCTTTTCTTCTCATAACTGTATTTATAACCAAAATAATACCTCCTTAATAAAAAATCAGCGGTATCGTAATTGATACCGCTTTTCGTTTGAAATATTCAATTTGAATCAGCCTCCGTTTTTTCAATATAGTTAATATACGGAACTTTGAGCCAATGAGTCCAGCCGCTTGAAGTAATCGGAGTTTTGATTACACCATCGTATGTATTTGCTGCGTGAATTACATATCCGTTTCCGATATACACACCTATATGTCCTTGATGCCATACCGCTATACCGGGTATATCAGGCATGGTGTTTATAGTTCCTTTCTCAACAGCAGCATTAAACATACCATCGGCTGTTACATCTTTCATACCGTTTGTTCCGTACTTAATAGTTCCGCTTGTATCATCATACCAGCCATAGCCTTTAATTAATCCAACACAGTCAGAGGTGCGTCTGCTGAGCCAATGTGACTTAATATATTCTTTTTTATCTGCAACATGAGAACCGAATGCTTTTTCAAGTCTTTTAAGTTCGTTTGCAGTTAAAACATTGCCGTGCGAACCCCAAACATAACCCCATTTATTGTCATAAGCCATTTGTGCCCATTTAACTAAATCAAGATTATTCTTATCTGTGTTACTCAAATCAATATCGATAACGGTATTTGAAATTACAGACATTAAGTGACTGAAATCCTCAGCTGATATATTTGTACCGAAAGCAGAATTCAGCATATTAAGTAGTTCGTTATCGTCCTTTGCCTGTTCAAAACAATTAACAAGTTTTGAAATGAAATTACTGTCGGCTTTCTCAATATCATAAAAAGCACAAGCGTAAACCGCCTGTGCCTTTTTACCTACAATGCTCTTTAATTTTCGTTTTGAGCATTCTTTTGAAATCTCATTCATCACATTTTCAACATGCTGTAGTTTTGCTTTTTCTTCTGCTGACATGTTCTGTACTATGCTTTCCTGTGCCTGCACGGTATCAATTTCCACCTCACCGAGATTGCTCATTATTCCCATATACACAATTAAAGGCAGAAAGAACAACATTATTATTGAACATAAAATAGTTGCTATTGCGATTCTGCCACGCTTATCCGATGCAACTGCAACGGCAACTTTTGCGGCGGCTACTTCTGCACTCATATAAATCACCTCCTAAAAATGAAAAGAGCAAGACTTAAGTATTGCTCTAAAAATTACATGTTATTTCCCCAAAATTCGTTAGATGAAATGTATTTTATATTTTCACGAATAACACCTTCATTAGATAATACCTTGGAAAGCGAGTCATGAGCTTTATTATCGTAATAATAAACTTCCCATTTTGTATCGAAACTAACACTTTCGATGATTTTTCTTAAATATGGAATGTCTACCTCTCCTGCTGACCATCCTATTATAACTATTTTTTCTACAGATTTAATTTCATTGAAAAAATTCAGATTGAATTTTATTTGTTTATCAGTATCTTTATATATAGTTTTCAAATAGTTATATACTGCTTCCTGAACACTTGCTTCTGCTTCCTTGAATTCTTCGTCCGCATCTTTTGCCCATTGCTTATGATTTTTCATATCACTTGTATTACAATGTCCCATGATTGGTTCAATATCTGATATTGAGGAAACCCCTCCATGAATATGTAGAACGTTTTCAATTCCATATACTTTTTCCAACACATCCGTATAGTTGAAATTAAGAAAATAATCTGAACTATTTATCAGAGATTTTTTCTTGATTTTAACATTGCTTGTGTCTATAGTTTCAATCCAATCTTTTACATAGTTATGCAATTTGTTGATAAATTCATAGTGCCTTTTCCAATAAATATCCATATGAGAGCGAATGCTATATGTAGGCATTCCTTCTGTAACAGAAGTTGATAACTCTAACATACTTGTTATATTTGGATTTCCTATAAACTTTTCAAATTCACTCCACAAGTTATGATCCACCGCTTTATTCCATTGTTTCTGTGCAGTTTCTGTATATCCATATTCAGTATCATCAAGAGGATGAATATCATATAATTCCTCGAACTGCATTAAAAAGTTTGGATCTCTTTTTTCTATAAACTCTCGTAACTTCCAATAACGAGTGTCAAGCCCATGTGCAATATCAAATCCATTTCCAATAATATATAAATTACTCATATTGATTTCTTACTCATCATTTCCTATTGCTTTTCTACACTTATTAATGATTTTTTATCATATTTATTAATAACCTTTTTACTTTTTAAGCGTTTTTGATTTATCAAGTTTCTCATATTGATCGTTAATTTGCTCCACTTCTTTTATATAATCACTATCGTTTTTGTGATTTCTATATTGAGAAATAATAATGAATATTAAAGATATTAATTGTAATATTATAGGTAAAACAAATACTTCTGTCCCATCTTTAATTTTATTAATACTAAAAATCATACCAATATAAACAATCAAAGCAGATACATAAGGTATGAATAAATTCGCCCAATCCCACTTAAAATTGCAAATTTTATAAGTAAATGAAAGAATTTCGGGTGAGAAAAACATAAGTAAAAATAATAGCAATAAAAATATTACATCTTGTATTTTTGTATTTTGAAAATTTTTATAAGATTGATAAACTAAAATACCATTAGATACTGCATATATTCCATAACCTACTATTTGACTAATATTTACACTTATTTCCATTTTTGAGCGTTCCCAATCATATTTTAAAAGCGCAGACAAATAATGAATTAATTTATCAATTTCCAATTTTGTACAAGTATCCTTTTCCTCTAAGTTTATTATACTCTTCCATATATGAGAATCTTGTAAAATATTTTCTTTATCAAAACCACGAGAATTAATTCTTACCTTCAATTTTGTCAACAATTCAGAAAACCTGTTTTTGCTTTTTGGGTTATCTAAATCATTTACATCTATAATTGAAATTTCTTGAGCTATTTGCCTTATTTCATCTCGCCACATCTTCCTTTCATCTGTTATCCTGCTTAATTTACCTTCTTTATTTGATTTCATTAAAGCGGATATAAAGGATAATATTCCTGTAATAAGTGCAGCTATAACACCTGATGCCAATATAGTATCCCAATTCATAATTAGTCACCTCTATGACAATTATATCTTAATATGTAAGATTATTCAACAAAATAATTTATTATCTTCCTCCTGCTTTACCAAACATAATTTGCTTAAACTCAGGTGCGATAACTTGAAGTAAGTATCGTTCGTTACCGCAACGGAATAAACAAGTGCCTCGTTCGGGATAACGAATCCTCTCAAATTCAGACTCTTCAATTTGCAGTACATCCATATATACCTTTGGCTCAACACTTCCTGCATTAAACAAAAATTGATGTGTCGGAATCGAGAAAAGCGGTTTTGTATATTCCTTAACGCTCTCAATTAAAAAGTCATCAATATTCTGACTTGCGAGGATAACCGAGCTTTCCTTTTTACGAACACGCTTTGATGCATTTCGTATGTATTCAATAGCCGTCATATTAGTAAGGAATAAATACAATTCATCAATAGCAGCTACAGTATTGCCTTTACCGAGCAATTCATTTGTCATATACGAAAGAACATTGAAAAGCATTGCATCCTTAAGTCTGCGATTGGTATCCATCAAACCTTTAACACCAAAGCAAAGGAAAGTATCATCAATAATATTTGTGTGACCATTGAAATACTTTGATTCCGTACCTACACACATAGAATGAAGTCCAAGACAAAGTTCTTGCAATGTTTCTTCACGATAAATATTCTTTTGATTATGTTGATAGCCCTTGTATTCCTTTTCAAGCAGAGCATATAAGTCTTCCATAATCGGATAATCTGTGGGCTTCAATTTGTCATAATCGGTATAGTTGGTTATACCGAAGTTTTGATACAATTTAGAAAGTACAATTTCCAATGTATCAAGTTGTTCATCCGAGAAGTCTTTATATGCTCTGAAGAAGTCTTTCAAGTAGGCAATATGCTGACTTAACCTTGTTACTCTGCGGAATGCTTCGGGTGTGAATTGATCGTATTCCTTATCGGCATCACCAAAGGACTTGGGCTCAAGAGGGTTAATGATATATTCGCCGCTCATAAAGTCGATATAGCAACCACCGAGAGCCTTCGTCAATTCTTCATATTCTGCTTCGGGATCAAGTGAAATAACTCTTTTGCCTGATTCTCTGAAATTTGTAAGAATGAGTTTCAAAAGGAATGACTTGCCTTGACCAGAGTTACCGAGAATCAAACAGTTTGAGTTGGTTTTATCTTCGGCACGCTTATCAAAATCAACAAGAATATTTGTGCCGTATTTATCTCTGCCGATAAACAAACCCTTAGGATCCGTTTTGCCCGAATAGTTAAATGGATATAAATTCGCAACAGAACTTGCAGGGAGTACACGCTCAAACTGTTCTCTAAAGATATTGTATCCGACAGGCAACACGGTCAAAAAGCCTTCCTTTTGTCTTAGGTTAAGCCTATCAACAGACATCTTTGACCTTGTAAGTTCCATTTGAATTTCAGATTGCAACTCACGAAGTTTTTGCATACTGTCAGCCTTTAATTCAAGAAATACAGCACAATGGAGTAACGGCTCTTTATTTTTTCTAAGCTCTGCAATCAAATTAACAACATCTTCAAGATTGCCCTCGGCTGTAATGTTTTCCTGAACATCGTTTGAACCGGTTGAAAGTTTGTTTTTTCTTGTAGCATTTTGTATGATTTTCCTTTGCTCAATAGCATCAACCATGCGAGAATACAAATGAATAGTTAAATTGTTTCTGTCCGCAAGAGTTGAAAACAAAGCAAGTTCTTCCGTAGTAGGCGGATATTCCTTGATCGCCCATACACATCTGTAACTGTCACCGCATACATAATGGTCTGTTGAAAATTTTATTGTAGACGGCAGAATCATATCAAAAAATGATTTTGTACGAATTACTTCCTTTTCTTCTTCGGTTAATTCTTTATTCTTTTTCTTAAACATTACTGTTCGCTCCTTCCTTAACAGCTACAACGATAAGCCTTCCGTCATTTTGAGAATACTCACAAGTGGACAATGTCAAGAACTCATCATCGTAACCAAATTCATAATCTGAGTGATACAACGATTTTGAATATAACTCCTTAATTCTTTCGTTGTACTGGGATTCACCCGAATCTTCAATAAACGAATACCATGAATCATCAGCCTTAACTTTAGCAACACATACAATATGATAAATTGCCTTTTCATTTGGTATGATGAATTCGACACTTTGGTGTTTGTCAAAATATTCTTTATCCTTAAATTTCATAAGTGGTGCAAACATTCTACCGTTCTTCATATTATGACCATAAATAATGAGATTTTTTGAAATACCGATATTACAGTTGGCATCCATAAATGGTGTACCCATATATGAATATTCCTTATTAAAATCTCGGCGCAAGTAGAACTCTGGATTTTGCTTGGTTAACATAACCGGATAGTTGACATCCATATCCACAACCTTTAACCAACCGACATAATCCTTATTTTTGAGCATTAAATCATAGACCTTATTCGTAATATCTGTATCTCCATCTTCGTTTTGCTCCTCAATGGATTTAGCAATTGTTTCAAATTGCTGTTGATCCTTTGAATCTTCAATACTGCAAATGCTCACATAAGTAAGTATCGCAGCCGCTAATGCATATGTAACAATCATAAATATAGTTAAAAACACTTGAACCATTTTATAGCACCGCCTTTTTGAGCTTTTCTTCATCAAATCCATCCTCTCCGTCAACATCGGGTATCAATTCGCCCTGCATTGAAGCTCCGAAGTAAATAGCAAGAAAGCGCTTAATATCATCTTTATTCATTCGTTTAACTTCAAAGCCCTGTTCTGCAATTGCTTTTTCCACTCGGTTAATCTGATTGAATTTCTGTTCTTCATTTTCTTTTCTAAAACGAACAGCCATCATAAATTGTCGAGCTGTTGACATTTCAATTTGAATGTTATCAAGATAATCAATATCTTTTTCAAGACATTTCCTAACACTTGAATTCTGCTCATTAGCCAGTCGTTCAAGCATAAAGTTTTTATTATCATCAAACCTTTCGCATGAATCAATGCAGGAGATTTCAATATTAGGCTGAGCCGATAGCACTTGCATTAAATGCCATATTTTGATTTCGATATTTTCTTTTGAAAGAACAGAAATATTCGTTGGACTGATAAGGTAATAAACAAGCTCACCATGAGCTGTCTTTATACCTCTTTTTGTAAATGTTTCAATACCGATAAGGTCTTGAACCGTATTTTTACTTTTCTTTTTTGCCATTTTCATCACCTACTTTTGTTTTATTCTGTTTGGGGAGTGTTTCGTCTTTCAAACCCCATTCGTAATATTGTTGTGTTGAAATAAAAAACTTGATTCCATATTTAATGAAATCAAGCATTGTCGTTCCGTCCGCACGAATTGATAAAAGAGCATATGTTCCGACAAGTACAGCCGGAATCATCAGTTTTGTTGTTGCCAATACAATAGCTGAAAACAAAGCGCCGATTATAACTACAACAAAATCCTTTAATGACCATAACCATAAGGTTGCAGACGCTCTCATATTCTGCGGATAAATATATTGTTTTTTCATTTTTCCTCCTGAATTTTGGGTAAAATAATAACACCCATCAATGACGAGCGTTAACTGTTTAATATAATAATTACTTGCCAACCGCTTTAACAAGATTGACAGCGGAAGTACCCATATGAACTGCACTCATTACATTAACTTTTACACTAGTGTCCAATCCAAATTGCTGTGCTATTCTCGGAACTTCAGCCGCACTCATCATAATACCGATAGCAAGTAACATATTTGTACTCCATGAAAGCAAGCCGAGAAATAGAAGTGTTGTTTGCAAAAAGGCAGTTAGACATAAAGCAAACACTTGCTTTGTCCAATTATTAAATCCATCGCCATAACCTCTCGGAATAGAAAACATATACAAACTGCCGACTGCAAGCTGTATAAGAAGTATTCCGCCTCGCTTGATATTATCGAAGAAAATCTTAAATACACAGAAGCCTAATGCAATTAGTGTAACAAGTTCAAAGAGTCCGGCTGTAATCATTGTACCACCGGGATTAAATGAGGACACAAGAACTTTAGTGGCAAGGCTGCCGAGAGAAACATATTGCTCTCCTGCAGCTATCGTTACCAAGTCTTTAGCAAATGTATTTTGCAGAGAAACACAAAATTTGTATAACTCAATTGGCGTAATCGTAAATAAAGAAACTGTCATAAAACCTTTAATCCAATTAAGTGCAGTTGTTTTAATATTCGCTCTTCCAGTTTGATATTCGATTGCAAGATCGAAAGCGGATACAACAACGCCTACTACAAATAGGCTCCAACCGAATAAAGAAAACAATTTAACAACAGCTTGTACCCATGACAAGTCAAAAACCTCTGTACCCATATTTGAAATTTGCGTAAAGAAATTAGCAATACCATCATATATTGACTTGAAAAGCCATTGAATAAATCTGTTTAGAATGGCATCAATGATTGAATCGGAAATACCCGAAAAGGCATTTCCGATTGCATCACCCATACCAGAGATTATATCTCCTAACCAATCAAAAATAATAATCACCTCCAATAAAAAAGATGGTTGAAATAAATCAACCATCTATAAAAACAAACCATTACATATTTTCAAAAAGTTTTCTTAAAGGAGTATCACTGCTTTTTTCATTCTGTTTTATGACTTCTTGCATAATTGAAATTCCAATAGCTACACCTTTTTTGAATATAGCTCTTTGCATATCGTCACAACACTCGTCTATAGTATCCATAAAATCATCGAAACATATTTCTTGATTTTCCAACAAGACGCAGGAGAATTTTGATTCGGCATCATCTTTTTTTGCCTTAATGGTATTGATTTCGGTACTGACTTTTCGATTATATGCATTGGTTTTGATTTGTGAATCATATAGAATATCTAATACATCTTTCATTGGCTATTACCTCTACAATGTTTTTATAGTTTGATAATAGCAAATTTTTTCTGATTTAAAATATTTGATGCTTATTTGTCGAGTATATATTCCGTTTCGTAATATTATTACATACCAACAATTCCCCAAATATAGAGCGGAGCTGTAAGCGTAAAGATTAGACAAGCAAAAAGAATAGCAGGAGCCGCAAATTCAAATTGACCGTGTTTTCTGTAATCAAAATACGCTGTGCCGATTTTAACAAAGAAAAGAACGGCGAGAATTGTATCGACAACAGGAAAAACGACATTGTTTACAACTGTTTTAATTTGAGATTTCGCTGAATTCCAAGTGCTTGTAATTGCAGTTGAAACATCTCCGGCAGCATAGACTGTTGTTGCGGTAAAAAGACATGCACATACAAGTGCAACGGCAAAAACAGCCCATTGCTTTTTAGTGAATTTATTTATAACATTGTTCATTTAGAATACCTCCGTATTTTTTTAAAATTGATTTTACTTTATTGTCAGAATGATATTTGATCGGGATTTTGAGCATTTCAGCTCTTGATATTTCCTCCATCATTTCATCTGTCCAAGAATCACCGAATACCCAAAGTTCATCGACCATCCATAAAAAACTAAAATTAGCCAAGTTTCTTTGCTCAGTTTCTTTATCATTTTTTGGATTAACCATTAAGATGTGAAAATGCGGAACGACCGGAGCCGCACAGCATTCCTTCATTGCATATTCGCCGAAACGAACAGCTTCAATCACATCTTGATTTGGATTATCTGAAAGCGGAGCACAAATATATACTCGTTTCATTATTCGTCCTCATCTTTTTTCATTTTTAGTTTAAGCAGGAGTGCTGCAACGCCGGCACCCAATCCAACACCGCCAAGACCAATCCATGTGCCAAGATTTCTATTGTCACTTGTTTTTGGAGTTTTAGGGGTAGGGGGGACTATAGTTACAGTTTGTCCTTTATCCTTCAAATCAGCGTGAACAGCAATCTCAACATTATCACGGGACAATGTCTCAAACACTACAAGATCTGTATCCTTTTTAATAGCCGAACCGTCAAAAGTAAAGGTGACTTCTACTTTGCCATCAGTCTTATCGGGTACAAACTTAACGGTTGAAGTGATTTCTTTACCTTTCACCATAAACGGTTTGCCTGTGGATTTATCCATCAATGTGCCTTTGATAACATATTCGGTATTAGGTACTAAATGCTTGTACTCAACAGTATCTTTTATAGTTATTTCGCCTTTTGCGATGACTTCTTTTTTGCCATTGACGGTTGCCGTTGTTTTTAATTCTGGCACTTTATCATTGATTGCAGTAAGTTCAACCACTTGCTCGTTATCTTTGATTATTACAGTAAATACATCTTCATTATCAAGATAGCCGTCGGCTGACTTAAGCTCCTTTATAAGGTATTCGCCATAAGGAATGTTATTGAAAACAAATACGCCGTTTTCATCGGTAACAGCAGTTAAGATTGCGTTGTCTTTTGCAAATTCGGTAGTGTCTGATTTAAACAAACCAAAGGTTGCACCCTTGATTACTTCCTGTGTTTCTCTATCGACTTTTAAGCCTTTAACAGAACCGTAGATAAGATTGTTTTTAATAACCTCACCGTTATTGACTTTAATATCAATAACCTTGACATCTTGACCTTGATATTCGGTATCGAACTCATATTTTGTATCGGATAAGATATAGTGCTCATCGGTTGCAATTTCTTTTGCGTACCACTTAAAACCTACCGGTAAATCACAATCAAAAGATATATTTCCGTCTTTATCACAGTTTGCAAAGGTAATTAAAGCATCTTTTGGAATAATATCGCCGTTGCTTGCTTTAATGTCCTCATCGGCATAAATACCGAATCTTACAGAAGTAATTTCACCGTTATTGCCGATACTGAATTTCTTATCCTCTGCCATAATCTTTTTAAGTGAAACCGAAATCTTCTGTCTATCGTTATACACCGAAAGTTCGGTAGAGGTAACGGAAACATTCTGTCCTGCATAGGTAAGTTCTACATCGTATTTTGTACTGTTATGAACATATCCGTTAGGTGCAGTCTTTTCGATCACAGTATATTTACCGAGATAAAGTTCTTTTGATTTAGCCACGCCGTCATCATCGGTTGTGACTGTATCAACCAAAGCACCTTGTTCATATCTTACCGTGCCGTCAAGTGTTGTAATATCTTCAGCAGCATAAATTTCAAATACTGCACCTTTAAGATTGCCTACGCTGTATTTAGGAGTATATACGCCTTTGTTTTCTTCAACAGACGAAAAAATCTCGCCTGTTTTAGTGATATTGATTACACCTTTTTGTGCAACATCTCGTGCCTTAACCTTTACTACGGTAACGCCTGTATCGGTCGATGAATTTTCCTGTGTAATAGAGAACGGTACAGGCATATCGTCAAGTACATATCCGTACGGTGCTTGTACTTCTTTTAGTGTGTAATATCCATAAGGAAGCCTTTCGGGTGTAATCAAATATCCATCTTTGTTTGTGTAAAAGGTATGAATCGATGTTACTTGAGGGTAGGTATACTGCATTGTAACTCTATGATTGTTGCTATCGTAGATTTCAAAAGCAGCACCTTCGTATGGGATTCGTTTACCTGTTTCTTTATCAAGTTTGACCACCTTGAGATATGATTCAAAATTCTTATTGTTGATAAGGAATTTGTATGTCTTACCATCGGTATTGATAAACACATCAAAATCGGTTATTTTTTCTCTGCCATCCCATCCCTTTGTTTGATGGACTGTGTAAACACCATAAGGCAAAAGTTTTGTACTTGCAAAACCGTCCTGATCACAGACGATTGTATCTCGTTCGTCTTTATCGGCGTTTACAAAAGAACCTGATGATTTTAGATAAATCTGAAACTCTGCACCTTTTTCGGGTGTTTCGATTTGAGTTTCACCATCATCAGTATGTTTAATAATACTGATTTTGCCTTTAATGACTTGCTCCATAACAGTCATATCGGGTGCTGTGTTATATTCAATGTTGTAATCCCTTGGATCCGCACCGACTCTATACACGGTATCATTTAAAAGATAACCTTCACTTGGACTGATTTCTCTAACAGTCCAGTCTGTACCGCATACGAAATAGTCTGTTGTAAAAGAGCCGTTACTGTCAGTTGTATATTGAGCGACAAGGTCATTACCTTTAAACAAACCATATACTGCACCGCTGAGTTTAGCGTCACCTTGTGCGTGACCTTTTTCGTAGTCTTGTTTTGTGACATTAACCCTAAATTTTTTAAGTGTGTTATGAAACGCTACCGAAGTTGATTGGTTACTTGCAATAGTAATTGTCTTAGACTGATTCGGTACATATCTATCAATACTTTCCTCTGTGATAGTGTATGTTCCCGGTGCTAATCCTGAAAGTGGTATTTCTCCGTTTTCATCTGTTGTGAATGTTTTTGAAAAATCTTTTGGACCCGTAAAATGGAATCTTATTCCACTTACAACTCCATCTTCGGATGTCTTAATGAGTTTCATTCCACCGACGGAAGTTATTGAACCTGAAAATGCCATTGAAACAGGGTCATAATATGCCGAATAAATAAGTTTTTGATATGATTCACTTCCATAGGGATAGTAAAGCAAAAGTTCATCGTCATCGCCTGTACCGTCTTTGTAATATTCACCGTTAGAAACTCTAAAACTTGATGCTGTACAAGATTCATCAACCTTAACAGTCAATAAATTAGAATTCTTTTTATGAATAATGCTCCAGCCGTTACCTTTTTTAGTAAAGGCAGGATAATCACACAATACTTTATTTGTGTCTGTAACAATAAGGCTTCCTCCGGGAAGAACTCTACCAACATTTGTTTTATTAAACGAAGGCTTTTTATCAAGTTTACTCATACGCTTTTTTGCATTATCACACCAAGTTTGATAGCCGCTGTCACTAAAAGTCCAATTTGTATCTGAACCAAAGATTGACCACACTTTCTTTTGGCAATATGCCATATCCTGCCAATCTATCGAGTTGCCGTGTTCAAGGTAATATCCTGCAAATATCCACTTTGCAGCTTTAATTGCCGTGTCACTTGCCATAGCTTTTTTGCCTTTAAGATATGACGAACTCGGTGAGGTTGTGCCGTATTCAATACAGAAAAGCGGATAAGTTGTACCGCCTTTTTTCGTAGTATGAACTTCGTGTCCGTAATGCTTTGAAACGCTTACATCAAGTTTCTTCATACCCGACACCGCACCGAGGTTTTCCGTTGCCGCAAAAGCACTTAACGGAAACATCATTGTAACTGTTAATACCGACAAAAGAAGTGCAACAATTCTTTTGCCTAAACTTTTGAATTTATCTTTCATAACTTTTCCTTTCTGCCTGTTTTCAGGCATAAAAAAAGAGAAGATTGTTACATCTTCTCGACTTAAATTTATGATATTGTTATTTGAAATTGCCTGTCCATTTACCGCAATAACCGCAACTCCAGCATTCATAGCCTTGTGGGCAGTTGGCAAAATATTCATCATCGGATATTTCTCCGCTTTCCCATTTGTCTGCCCAAGATTTCATTACTGTATCAACATATGCTTTAACATCCGATTTGCTGTCAAACCATCTGCCCATATTGCCGCATTTCATTGAATGATTGTTGTTATTACTGCATTGACTTGCTTTTTTGGTTGTTGGTTGTTTTGATGTAGTTGTTATTTTTGAAGTTGCGGTAACGGTTTTAGTAGTGTTTTGTACCGTTTTATCAGCCTTAGTATTTGGTGAAGTCGGCTTATTGTTACTCGCTCTCGCTGTTTCGGTATTCGTTGTTTTTGTTGCTTGAGAAATACTGCTTTCGACAGAAGTACTGTCCGTCTTTTGAACTGTTGTATTTACCGTAGTGCTTTCAGTTACGGATGTGGATTCTGCCGATGGTAAAGTGGTTGTGCTTTTTTCCGAAACAACTGCTTGTGTGTTTGAGCAACTCACCAAAATAATTGCCAATAAAACAATAAATAATATAGTTAATAAATGCTTTTTAGTCATATAAATCTATCTCCTTTCAACTGTACATTAACTCAAAGTATATCATAAATCAAGTAGAATATGAACCATAGTACAATATTTGGTAGTATTGATAGAATATCAATATAACCAATTAAGCAATATCAACAATAAAAACTACATGGACTGAGTAAGAGGTTCTTCCTCATCTGGGACCTCTTCAATATTTGAATTCAACATATCATTTAGCTCAGCTTGTGCTTTAACCGCCTCGTTATATGCATTTACAAGGCATGTTCTTACTGCATCCGACGCTTCTTTGGTGATTGGATTTGCAAACGGAACATATTCGGTTTCGCCTTGTTCATTTGTTACCGCTCTTGACGGCATCGATGCAAAAAGACCGTTTTTGCCTTGAATCAATCTAACCCCATGAATAGCAAATGTGTCATTAATTGTTAGTGTAGCATAAGCCTTGGTTTTGCTTTCGTCATTAATCAATCGATCAATTCGTGCTGCAACAGTAGTTGACATAAGCATTCCTCCTTTAATTCATCTCCAAAGGAATAAAGGTGCAATATATATCTGACTGCACTTCTTCCTCTGAAATATCTTCAATTTGTTTAAACTTGTCTGCATAAAAATCTGCCTGTTTATCGGTTAACGGTATAAAGTTTTCATCACCGTTATCACCGACAATAAGAATAGGACCGGCATAAATGCTTTGTCCGATTTTTCGATTCCCATCCATGCCGATTAGCTTTGCCTCATCATTTCCAATAACACAAGCTTCATCATTAAATGGGTGTGTCAGTTCAATCAAACCGCCGACAGCGGCGCTGAGATCTTTGTAATCATTGATATGCATATTAAGAACAAGCGGTATATGATGCGGCGTGATATATACAGCTCTTTCACCATCCATATCTTCACAGAGGGAAGTATCGAAATTATCAAGTTCTTTATATCCAACAGAATCAACATAGAAGCATTTGCTATCTGCATTTGAATCTTCACTGTCAAACACCTCAATTACATCACTGACTGATAAGCTGGTACCTTGATAAAGCGGTGGTCGATCATCTTCATTAAGTCGTATGTATAACGATTCAAGGTTATCTACATCAATATCGCCATAATAGACTTGCTTATAAATATTAGGGTTAATGCCTCCTCGTTTTTCAACATAGGACAACGGTGCAAACCTATATGCGTGCTCATCTTTTTCTGAATCAATTTGATATATCTTTACTCTCATATATCCTCCTTACATTTGCTGAACCGACTCTAACGGTTTAGGTTCTTGTGTTTCTATCTTTTCTTTAGCTAAAAACATATTTAAATCATCGAATGCAATTCGAGTTTTATCAATTAGTGCATTGATTAGAACAGGGTGATTATTTATGAGATATTCATTTCGCAAATTGCTGTCGGGGATAGCAATCAGCTCACTCCAATTTTTGTTTTCCTGTGAATATCTGGCATCCTGCATGGCTCTTTTTATATTACAGGCAAGAATATAACTGACTCGGTCAAAGCCGAACTCGTCAATAATGCTTTTCATGAAATCAGTATTCAGGTGATTATCGGCAAAGTTGCAATCAATTGCATTATGAATAGCGGTTGCACAGCGTGAGTTTTCTAAGTCACTTTGACGTCAAATGTCAATTTTATTACAATGTCTTGCTGTATTAAGAGAACTGCGATAAAGAGGGATTTTGTCCGACATTTTCATATCCTCCTTTTTCTTTGATCTCTCAACGAGTAAATGAATCAGAGCAGCATCCTGCTCCGCCTCCGGTAGTTGATTCAAAAACTCTGCAAGGGTAATGGTTTCTTTTCCTTCCTTTTCATTTTGACAGTTATCACAAATTTTTTCTTTCTTTATGATAATCTCGTCTTTTGAAAAGGTAAGACTCACAATGCTGTTGGCAGTAATGCCTGTCAAAAAGCGAACTGATCGGGGTATCGTTAATCTGCCTCGGTCATCAATTACCTTATACTGTTTATCCATTTTTAACTTTAACCTCCTCGGTAAATTATTTTTTCAGACAGAATCTTGTCCACATCAATCTCACGATCAAACAAGGAAAATTGGAAGTATGACTTCATTCGTTCCGATGTATCGTAATTTGATATGAGAAGTTCTGAATATTGTTTGCCGCCCTCGTATCTTTGAGCAATATTGTTAATTCGGGTAATACCTTCAATAAGAATTCCCGGTCTTTGATATAACTCTCTGATTTCAGGACAGTCATTGTATGACAAAAGAAACTTGCCTTGTATATTGCAAAGCGTATTCGCAAGTCTTTCGTGATCGTCCTTTCCGAATCCACCACCGTCATAATAATCTTCGGTATTGTAATACGGAGGATCACAATAAAAAAAGCTGATTGGTCTGTCATACTGACCTATCAGTTTTTCAAAATCTTTGTTTTCGATAATTGTATTACGGAGTCTTGCGTGTGCAGCACGAATTAGGGGAAAGTTCTTCCACATATCGTGTGGTTGACTTCCAAAGCTGTCAACACCGGATGCATAACTGTATCGAATCAATGAATAATAATATGCTGCTCGCTGACAATCAGACAAATCATCGTCTTTTAAGCGATTCGTCATATATTCAAAATCTGCTCGTGAGTCAAGTGAAAACTCTAACCATTTAATCAATTCTTCCGGCTTTTCCTTAACGCAACGATATAGATTTACTAAATTTTGATTGAAGTCGTTATACACTTCGAATTTGTCAGGTTCTTTATGAAACAAAACCCAACCGCCACCTCCGAACACTTCAATATATCTACCATAGTTAAGGGGTAGGCGTTTAACAATCTCTTCACGCAGAGCCTTTTTTCCGCCTACCCATGACATAAAGCTGTTCATAATATTTAGGGCAAGCTCTGTGTGTTATTTGTTTCTATATGGTCTCGGCACAGGGTTATATTTTCCGTATTTTTTATCGCATTCGTCAACAACTCTTTTATACAGCAAATCTAAATCAACATCGGTTAAAATATGCCAATATTCTGATTTGTGACAAACACGAAAATCGTATATATACCGTCTTGCCGCAGCACACTTTTTTCTTTGCGATTTTGTCTGTGGATTTGGATATCGGTGCAATATTTTTCGTGCCCACCTGTAATCCTCAACAGTAAATGCAATCACACGATTAGCAAGTGCTTCATAGGGTTCCATTACAATCACCATTTTTGTTTAACTCAGCCTGCAGCGATGCAATTTGCTCATTGAGTTTATTCATTCGATTAAGCTGAAAGCAACACATAAAAGCGACTCCGACAGAACCGCCGACCATTACGCCTAAAACAAAACACAACAGATTATTCATCCCATACACATCCCTTCATCTTCACTTTCATCTGGACCTACAATATTAACATAGTCGCTGATAGCCAATAATGCCTCATTGTAGCTTCCAGAATTTGTAACCTTGTCAATCATCTCTTTTGCTTGCTCATCAAGACCATTTTCTCTAAGAGTACGAGCCGCAATGCCCATAAGATTAAAGATATTGCTGTCTTGACCGATAAGCTCGCAATCCGGTTTTATGACTTCTTGGCTTTCGTTATTAACAACTTCTTCCTTATCAGAAAGTCTGTTGTCAATATAATCTGATAACCAAGTGCCGCAAAACACCTCATGCGTACCGATTCGCCACATGGCAAGCTTAGGAATATTGACATCTGCATTATCAAGTGGGAATAAAAGATTTGTAATTTCACCCGACTTAAACGAGTAGATATCTTCAAATTTGGAATTATTCATAAGAATGCTTCGTTTTGTGAAATCTTCGTTAATTCCTTGAAGCCAATCATTAAGGTCACCACCGCAACCTTGAAGAATTAAGCCTTCTTTATCTTTCATTTTGAGCAAATCCAGCTCATTGATTTCCTTAATCATATGTAAGACCACCATCCTTGTTAATATATTCATCTAAAGTATCGAAAGTAGGTATATCACCAGACAGCAAATGTTCAAAATCACTGTCTACACCTAAAAAACTCAAGTCACTTTCATCAGTAAGTTCAATGTATTCTTTATTGCCAAAGTCAATCTCTTCGGCTGTTACTAATGAACCGGCATGATTAACAGTCACTTTACGCTCAAGCGTTTGCATTTCACAGTTATCATCGTCATAACGCAAATGATAAAGATGTAATCCTTTGGGAACATCGTCTTCGGTTAATCTTTCATTTGCTAAAAGACCGGGTTTTCCGAATATTTCAACTACGGAATATTCGTCAACACTACTGCAAATGTATTTGTTGCCCGATAAATTGAGAACCAATCCTCGCTCAGCAGGACTCATCTGCCAAATATCAGCCGCAAAATCAACTGCTGACACATCTGTATGAGGCAGTTCTCTCGAAACAACTTTTCCGTTTTGATATGTTTCAGTTCCACAGTTTTCTCCGAAATCCTCATCAGCCCACTTGATTGTGAATGTCAATTCGGGATAATGTTTTGAAAGATTACCGATAATTCCTTTCGCCGGTTTCCAGGCTGTTAAAAAATTAAGCTCATTAGGGTTATCGCTTTTATGGTATTTGTATGCAAGCGAAGTTGTACCCCAATTCTTAATTGTCCAATCATACCAAGTAGCCGAGTTATAATAGTGAATATTTGAAACTGCTGCTATGCCTAAATTCCATATTTCCTTTTTATCTTCTGTCAAACCATTTGCATATTTCTTCAAATATTCCATGAAATCATCAAAAGTACCCTCACGACTCAAATCCTCGTTTGGTATCTTATCAAGAAAGTCCTTAACAAGAGCAATGCCCTCACGAGTATCTGAACCTTCGGGTATATCCAAATCTTTCGGTATCGGTAAAACCTTTTTAAAATCGATAGAACCTCTGCCAAACGCATCAACCTGAATTGCTTTGAGCATTTCGTCAATCAATTTTTGGTTACCACTGATGGTTAAAATGTTTCGTATATCGTTAGCCATTTAAACCTCCTTTGTTTCTTTCATCAATTATTTTAATTCGCTTCGCAAGTGCTTCAACTACATTTACGGTGACCGCATTTCCTGCTTGCTTATACTGTTGGGAATCACTGAATCCTGCCTCTCGTGATTTCAAATACTGTTCATCGGAAAATCCTTGCAGTCTCCAACATTCCTTTGGAGTAAGTCTGCGAATAAAACCAACAAAGCATTGAGTATCGGCAACAATAATCAGCAATGCAATTTTGTTTTCCTTTTCGTCAAGTTCCACGAATTCGTGAAGTCTTGCATATATATCAGAAAACTCATCCGCATTAAATTCACCAACTAAAACAAGCAACGCTGAATGTTCGCCCTTATGCTTGCTTACTCCTGCATTTTGTCTTGCTGTGATACATCTTGCAATTTCAGTGAGTTTAGGATCAGCATTCATGTCAACGAAATAGTAGGTTTGTGACGGCGTAGTAGTTAGTGTATGTGCTTCATTCTTTCCTACACGACCTCGCCTCTGTTTTTGCCCTAAGTATGCAATATCAATGCTATCACCGGGTTTGGCGTATTGATAACCAAGCTTTGTGTTGCTGATAACAGGGATTAAGTAAAGTCCTGTTTTTCCGCCAAATCCTCCTGCCGAGCTTGTGAGAGTAATTGATGTACCATCAACGGAGTACACTCTATCACCTTCACTTCCTCGGATGCATCGGACAGTATTTGAAGCAGTTGTTTCAGGGAAAGCAAATATTTCGCCTTGCACTTTTTCTCGATAATAGCAGACAATGTACAATCGCTTTCTTGACTGGGGAACTCCGAAATTTTTGCTGTTATACACTTGCCATGTGACATCGTACCCCAATTCATCCAATGAACTGATGATTTTTTGAAATGTCCTGCCTTGGTCGTGGTTAAGCAATCCGGGTACATTTTCAAGCAGCATATATTTAGGTTTTTTAACGGAAGCGATTCGGGCAATTTCAAAGAACAAGGTTCCTCTTGTGTCTTCAAATCCGCCTCTTTTTCCAGCAATAGAAAAGCTCTGGCAAGGGAAGCCTCCGCAAATAAGGTCGATATCAGGAAGTGCATTTGGATTGATTTCTCGTGCATCATTAAAATACAATTCTCCTTTCGTATCATATATTGCCTCGTATGTCTCTTTGGCTTTTTCATCTATTTCGCAAAAGCCGACGCACTCAAATCCGCCGATTTTATCAAGTGCAGACCTAAAACCGCCAATTCCGGAAAACATATCAAGATATTTGATACCCATAAGGCATCAGCCTTATATTTACTTTTATCACCTCACATACTCATTACAGGACCATCAGACTGTTCATCAGCAAGATCGTCTGTAGTTTTTTCTACGCACATAGCATTTTGCTCTTGCTCAATTTCCTGCTCCGTGAATTTTCTAAAACTATCTTCTTTAGGAACAAGAGCCAATGTTCTGCCGTTATCCCAGTTCATATGGATTGAACCGATATCATCGACAAATTGCACCGTACCTCTTGTGCCGGGTGGAACTGCTTGAGGATCCTCCATAGAGATAAGTTCAAGTCGAGTGCCATTGGGATATTGCTCTTTATATCGCTTTGCCTCTTTTTCAAGTTTTAAGAATTCGTTTATTACTAACACCTCCAAATAATAAAAGGCGGCTGATTCAATTCAGTCGCCTTCATTGTATTTAGTTTAATTTTAACCCTTTTCTCGTATGTTTATACTTTTAAAATCTATGTGATTATGGTTTATATGTTCTTTTGATATATTCCATAAAAATTCATCACTGGTTATTACATAAAGTGCAGATAAAAATTTTTTGCTAAAATATCTGTCGCTTTTATTAAGTTCTTTTATTATATCCAAAAATCTTTTTTATATTTTTGTCCTATAAACATATAAATCACCTCCATATTTATATAATAATATATTTAATATGACACAATAGTGCTCGTTCATTATTGTATATGTAAAATGCAATAACGTTTTAAATCATTTATTCCTGTCCCGATTTAAGGGAATATTATAAACGGATTTGGTAATCCTCATTGGAATCTAACCAGTCCCATCCAAGCGACCCGCTGCCATAGCGGAAGTATCATTATAAGTTTGTACTTTCATTGCAATCCCTTTCGTACCATTGAGAGAGAAAAGATATTACTGTTATTCGCTCCCTGTAACAGATCATGGCGCAGTAATACTTTATGCTGAGACGATTTCATACCCCTCATACAAACTAACGTATTTATAATATTGGTATTCTATTTTATAAAAGGGAATAAACCCTTTCATAAAATAGAAATTTCTGGGGTTTATTTTTCGGGGGTATTTTCAAAAAAAGCCAAATATTTCAAAAATTTTTTTCTTGCTCCACTTATAGATTCATATATTGATGAAATATGTTTTCCTTCTTCTATAGCAATTTCATTATATGTTTTACCATCAATATAATATTTTATGAATCTTCTTTTAGGTTGAGGGGAAAGCATATTAATTGCCTTTGCTACATTCGTGTTATCATCAAGATTAATTTCAAGTGAGTGAATTTGTTTGAATCTATTTGATGAAAAAAATTCAATTGGCTTTTCTCGTCTCATTCGATGTTTTGCATCGTTATTGTTGTATTTAATGATTGCTTTTGTATATTCAATCCATTCTTTATTTGTCAAAACAGTATAATTTGAATTTAATATTTTATTTATATCAGCTTTATTTATTTCAAATGTTGCATTGATAACAATAATATATGGATTCCCTTGATAATTCTGATAGTCATTGCTTATATCATATATCTCTAATATTTTTTTCATATTTCCTCCGATTTTTTGTTTTGTTAAAAATCGAAGTCTATGGGTATCTCGCAATAAATTGCTGCCACAAATGAAAAAAGGAGTGTACATCTACACTCCTTCTACAAATTATATTTACATAATAAGATAAAATAAAAGCAGCAAATCTATACATTAAAACAAGAATAGATTTGCTACTTTTAAATATAAATACTAACTACTTAAGCGTTGATTATAAATGCAAAAGTGCTAATTAAAACATAAAAGTTTTTATATTAAGTTTACAAAATAAAAGTACTTTTATATATTTAATATATATTTTCACATGATTGCGTATTTTCCTTACAATTTCGTATTTAATTTAATTTTTATTTTTATTTTTTGGTATCCTGTTCAAAACGGTCTAACAATTCATCTAATATTTTAAATGTGAATTGCCTGTCCTTAGGTAATAGTTTCATCATTCTATTAGAAAGTTCATTTAATTTTATTTGAGTACCAATCTGTGTTTCACAGCAAAACAAATAATCAAAAGATATGCCTGATAAGTTTGAAAACTTTATAAAAAAATCTACACTTGGTTCTCTTTTTCCAGTTTCAATATGGCTCATATAGGTTGTATCATAACCTAATAATTCCGCAAGTTTTTCTTGAGACAATTTATTTTCTTTACGGTATTTTTTTATTACTTTTCTATAATAATCGGTTTCCATATCAGCACCTCTTTCAATAAATATAGTATAGACAATTTACAAGTTATATTTAATTGCCTATTTGTCATTTATTGACAGTTAGTCATTATTTTGCTAATATATATCCAAATGCGAGGTATAATAATGAATCAAAAAATAAAATTTCTTCGTGAAACATTAGGACTGACCGAGAAAGAAATATCTTCTTTTTTAAACATATCATCATATAAGTATACTTCCTTTGAAAAAGCAATGACAATTATACCATGTGATATTTTAATACTTATTTCAAAAATTTATGGAATCAATATAGAATTATTGATTGACAGTAAATTTGACAATCAGGATTTACTGTCTGAATTGAAATCTCAAGGAATTATTGGAGAAAAAAACATATTAGAAAAGTTAAAGCGAAATTTATTGCAGGATAATATTAAATTGACATATCGTTCAGTAAAAAAAATCAAAACTAATTATCAGGATAATATTATTCACTTCTTAAAAACGCTAATATGCGACAGTGGAAAAAGCGTGATTGAATTTTCAAAATATGTAAATATGAATAGCCAGAACCTAAATTCTATACTGCAGAAAAAAAGATTTATTGAGCTAAACGAACTTATAAGTATTTCAGAAAAATTTAAGATTTCAGTAAACGATATAATCGGTGAATAGAACAAAATGATTTTTTATACTTGTTTATTGAGTTTTGTTTATATATTACCGTTCAATATATAACTATATTGAATTAGTACAAAGGATACGGAGAGAGCTTTGTGCGCCCTCTCCGTACTCTTTTAAAATTTGAATTTGTCCATTGCCGTAGGTTCTTTAGGTTGATGCCATATTATCTCGCAAGCTGAATTTGCTGTTGCAATTCCAACAATTAAAGCAAATGCAGCAAAAGAACTTCCAAATTTCATAATGAAATTTTTAATTTTTTGCATGGTTTATACTCCTTTCTATTTTGCTAATAAGTAAGGCTAAAGCAACTAAATCAATACCATAACAAAAAGAGAAATAATATTTGTTAATAAGTAGATCATGCTTCCCACTTAATTCAAGTATAGTGAATACAAGTATAAATATAGTAGCTAAGACTTTACTTATTATTTTAAATCTTTTATACTGTTTATCAGTAAATGGTTTATTGTCATCTTGAATAGGTGAGAGAGCTAATATAATCAGTAATCCAATAATTAATAAAACATATGATACATTAAAAAGTATAATTATTCTCTTTACTACTAATATTAAAAATAAATAACTAAATAACGACATGAGACCGCACGATACATAGTTATTAGCATGATATCCTCCACAGGTTTTTCTAAATATCCAAAATGAAAGCAAGAAAACTAACGTTGTTAGTGATTCTTTGAAAAGAATTGATAGTACAGCTAATACTATATAACTTACTCCCGTAACTATAGTTGTTTCAAAACAGTAATTATATATTTCTCTTTCTTCATATTTAATTATATTACTGTCAATAAATTTATTTGTTATTTTTTTTGCTAAGGTTTCAATCATTTGTAATTTCTCCAAAATAAAAAGCACTATCATTACAATAGTGCTTAAATTTATATATTTATAGTTTTATGCAAATTCGTTGATTAAAAATACGAAAGTGTTAGTTTTTGAGTATTACATATGATGTAAAGTTATTATCACTAAAGGAAAACTTAGCATATCCGTTATACTTTTTTGCAATATGGGATATACTTTTTAATCCATAACCATGATCTTTTTTATTAATTTTAGATGTCTTTAAATTATTAGAATTTATAGCAGTGTTTTTAATGTTTATTATAATATTTTGATGATCAACTGTAAGTGAACCCCAGATCTCTCTATCTATGTCTACGAATTTTAAACACGCTTCAATTGCATTATCTAGTATATTACCAATTATTACGGCAATTTCTATTTCATTGATGTTGATTGCTTCTTTGTACTGATATGATAAATTTGTATGTATATTCAATTCGTCACATCTGTTTAATTTATTTTCAATTATAGAATCAATTGAAGGATGACCGGTATCAATAACTTTACTCGATTTTTCTATAATATCAATATTACTTTGTAATTGTTCTATAGCATTTTCAATTTTACCGGCTTTTAATTCTGCAATTGTACCAATATAAACGCTTCTCATATTATGACGCAGTTATCTTATTTCTTCTTGGGATGATTTAAGTTCTTCATAATGTCTGGTCTGCTCATCTATATTGTTTTTTAATAATTTTAAATTGTACTCTGATGTTGCCAACCTGTTTTGAACACGAATTATTTCAAATGTTATTGCATTAGATAAAATTAATAATATATTAGCAAATACAAAAACAAGTTTTATGGCAGATGAGTCTATTACTAATATAACCTGATACATTAAAATACTTATTATAATTGTTGTTATTGGCAATACACTTAATTGTATAAGGTATTTTGATGATAAATTTGATATAGCAATAGATTTCTTTTTAGATTGAAAAAGCAAGATAATTACGAATACAAAGAATTTTGATAATAAAGTACCTATTGCATATGCTTCCGGAGAAGTATTGATCTTCATATGATTATCTCCGGAAATAAGCATAAAAATACCGCCAAAAAGCAATTCGGATGATATATACAAAACTGATAAAGATATCGATATTATCATTTTCACATATTGTTTTGACTCATACAATTGAGTAAACAAGAATTTAGCTATTAATGAGGCTATAGCCATTGATAGGCCATTAAGTAAAAATGATTTTGATATATAAAAAATACTTATTAATATAAATATTAGATAATATTTGTACTTTCCTATTTCTTTTCTTGGTAAATATATATTTGTAAACATATTTATACAATATATTTCAAATATAGTACCGAGAACAATTGATATGTATTTAATCGCCATTAAAATCTCCTGTTTATATAATCAGAATATGCCTCTTTAGTTTTTAACCTTTTGCGTACGCTCAGCAAAACAGATGCTCCGTTTTTCATACGGATTTCGCTTTCACCAAAATCTTTTATATGTAGCATATTAACAACAAATCCCTGATGAGATTTTACAAAGCCGTGTACTTTAAGAAAGTTATACATTTCATCAATTTTACCAACCACTTCATAACTTTCGCCATTATACAAATGAAAAACTAAGTGCCTGTTGTATCCTTCAATATAGCATATATCTTTTATTTCAAGATTAACTGAATCGTTTTGCCATTTAATAGGAATGCATTTATGTATTTCGGTATATTTTTTGATGATTCTTTGAAATGTTTTATTGAATTCTATTTTATCAATGGGCTTTCTCAAAAAGTTTAAAGGTTCTGTTTCAAAACAGGAAAACACATAGTCCGGATGATTAGTAATGTAAACGATTATCAGAGCAGGGAACTCGCTTCGCAAATATTTAGCCAATTCAATTCCATTCATATCACCGAGCTCAATATCTAAGAATAATATATCGGGTTCGTATTTTAGACAGAATGAAACTAACTCTTTAGCAGAATTAAAAGTCTCAATTACTCCTTCAGAGTTTTCATCAAAATTTGATAAAATGTATTCATTTACTATTTGGCAATATCTTTGCTCATCGTCACAAACTAATATTCTCATATTTCACCATAAATGTTTATAATTTGACAATATTATATCAAATTATTTCAAAATATTAAATAGCAAATTCATATTCGTTAAGAAATTGTGCATATTGGTCTTGGTAATATCAAAACTCTCGCTGAAGTTTTGATATTGAAATTTATTATGAGGATTCCTAAACTTGAATATTAATCAGGTATTAATATAAAAATAAAAAAGAACGAGAAGCAGGAAAAGGGTTAATCTTTTCTGCTTTTTAATCTATTAGTATTGTAAAAAAGAATCCAATCTTCAACAAGAGCTATGTAATCATCCAAAGATGTGATATAATTGTTATACAAAGTTTCTTTTTTTAGAATACTGTGAAAGCTTTCCATGGGCGAGTCATCAATAGGAATACTCTTACGGCTCATGGAGATTTGGATGTCGTTAGCTTCACCGATAGCTTTGTACTCAAAGGATGTGTATTGAAAACCTTGGTTACTGTGAATGATAAGATTTTGCACATTCTTTGTTTTACCGATTGCTTCGCTTAAAGTGTCAATAACTAATTTCATTTCGAAATTCAATAGGCAGCGACTTTTCTTTTATCATACAATTAAGAGTGGTTGAAAGATAAGTTATTTTGTTTGTATACCCAATTGTGTATTGTCTTTTCAGCTGTTCGTATTCTTGCTGGTACATTTTCATTAAAATATCTATTTAATATATCTTTTTTGTTCTTTTGTATACTTCCTACGTTTCTGTCCTTTTCTTGTCATAACAAAACCCCCATGGCTTTCATGATACCATAGGGACCTGTTCTTTTTTTATGTCAGTGTACTTTTTGGGACTCACTTCAGAAATCAATAACTTTTTATAACTACCTTAATTAATAAAGACTAAAATATTTAATATTTGTATTGGAGAGTAGTATTTTATTTTTCTCATTATTTATTTCATATATTATTGAATTACTACTTTTTAGCAATGCTTTATAATTATCTTTGAAAAAATTTTTGAATTCATTATGATTAACTAGGATTATTATTGCATCATACTTTTTTGTATAATCAATATTTACAATTTTTATATTATACTCTTTATACACTTGTTCTTTATCTACTATAGGATCATATACATCACAAGAAATTCCTGATTTTTCAAAAGAACGAATAAGATTATATACTTTTGTATTTCTAATATCAGGTACATTTTCTTTATATGAAAATCCTAAAATCAAAATTTGTGAATTATCAATATCTGAGAGATTATCAACAATAGTACTTTTTAATTGATAAATGACAGATTCATTAGTGTTTCGTGCACTACTTATGACAGGCATCTCATAATTGAGATGTTTACCCAGTTCAAGTAAATAATAGGGATCAACGCCTATACAATGTCCTCCAACAAGACCAGGATAGACCTCTGAAAAATTCCATTTTGTGGCTGCAGCTTTTATAACATCATGAACATTTATATTTAATTTTTTGTATAATTGCGAGATTTCATTAATTCCAGCAATTAATAAATCACGTTGAGTGTTTTCTAATAGTTTTGCTGCTTCTGCAATTTTTATTGTTTCGACTGTATACAATAAATCTTTTTTCAATATCAAACTATAAATATTATACATAGCATCTAAAGATTGCTTGTTTAATCCTGAAATTATTTTTTTTACATTCTTTAGACAATGTTTCTTATCTCCTGGAGATAACCTTTCTGGTGAATATCCTAAATAAAAATCTTTTCCAGCGATTAATTTCGATTGATTTTCAAGAATTGGAATACAAATATCTTCTGTAATACCGGGATACACAGTAGATTCAAATGAAACTAATGTACCTTTATTTAAGTATTTAGAAATGATTTTACATGCCGATTTTATACATTCTAAATTCGGCGTATTATTTGAATTGACTGGAGTAGGGACAGCTATAATATATGCATCTAAATTATATAAATCTATATCACTTGAAGTGAATTTAATCTTACATTTATTGATGATAGTGTTTTCTATTTCATTTGTTTCATCAACCCCTTTATTTAGTTTTTCTATCTTGTTTTTATCAATATCATAACCAATAACAGTTGTATTAGGCGCGTCATCAAATGCCACTGCAAGTTGTAACCCAACATAACCTAATCCAATTATACCTATTTTATATTTTTTACTCATCATATTCTCCTATATTTAAACATTTATTAGCTATAGAAAATAATTTCTCGCTATGTGTAGATATTATAACAATCTTTTTTTTAGAAATATCTTTTATTAGTGAAATTAAATTTTCTTCATTTTCATCATCTAGTGCAGCTGAAGGCTCGTCTAAGATTAATATAGGACAATCCATCAGTATTGCTCTTAAAATTGATATTCTTTGTTTTTGCCCAATTGATATATTAGTACCGCGATTTGATATGTAAGTATCTAAACCATCATTTAGTTTGTTAATAAAATTAAATAAACTATATTTATTACAAATCTCTTGAACTTGTTTTTTTGTTATATGAGAATTTCCTAATAGTAAGTTTTCATATAATGTCATATTAAATAAATATGGTTCTTGAGTAACCATGGATACAACTGTTGATATTTCACCATAATTGTATTCACTAATATTTATTTCATCATAATATATATTTCCGTAAATAGGTTTTATTAAACCCAAAATTAATTTTAAAAACGTACTTTTACCAGAACCACTTTTTCCATATATGACTGATATTTCATTGCTTTTAAATTCATAGTTTAGATTTTCAAACAATAAATTTTTTTGATTATCATATTTATATGTTAGATTTTTTACTTTTAAATTTGAAATATCTTTTTTTAAATCTTTGTTTTTAGTATTTAAATTGCAACACTCTAATTGTTTTTTTATTTTTACTGCTGAAGGTTTATATGATAGATATTCAGAGACTTTATTACTAACACAATTAATTTGCGATAGAAACATTTCATAAAACACTAAAAACAATAGTAATGATTGAATGTTACAATAGCCTTTTAATACCAGTAATCCTCCTATAAAATACGATAGCAATCTAATAACAATAAAATTATTAAAAGAAACAACTAATTTTCGAAAATAAGTATATAACTGATAGGTTTTACTATAATTAAATAAGTTAACAAAGATATTTTGAGAATCATCTAATATATATTGTAATAGTTGATTTGTTTTAATTTCTTTCCAATTAGTTAAGTTGTACATTAAAAAATTATCATTTTTTGCTTTTGCATTTCTTAGTTCCATAGAACTTTTTTTTATCACACGATTAACAAATGTATTAACTAGCACGGTAATCGTAAATACAATCAGTCCTAAAGTCGCCAAATATATATTTGTAACACAAATAAAAATACTATAAAATATCAGTTTAGTGATTTCAAAAGGGAGATTGATATAAGATGTAGATAAATATAAAATGTAATTATCAATATCATCACAAACTAAATTATTCATTTCTCCTATATCACATTCACATTTATTTTTTAAGTAATTATTTATAATATAAGTTCGTATTTTAATTTTATGATTAAAAAATATTTTATCTGATATATCTTTGTTTTTCAATTTAATAAAATATTCAAAAATATATATTAAAACTATACCAATGACTATGGTCAAAAACTTAAGAATAACATTTGTACTAATAACATTACTGTTTCCTATTATGCTTTCGGCGAATAATTTATATAATTGTGCATTCCCAATTGTTAGTAGTAATAATATTATCTGAATTAACCACAGCAAATAGATATTTTTTTTCTTTTCAAAAATAAAACTAATATTATTCTTTATTTTCATTATAGCTCCTTAAAACTTTTTTATTAATCTTATATATTTGATCAGCTTTGAGAATAGTAGATTTTCTGTGAGAAATAATTATAACCATTTTTTCCTTTAACCATTTGCTTATTGCCTCTGTTATCTTTTTTTCAGTTTTCGAATCTAATGAAGAAGTATATTCATCAAGTATTATCACATCTGGATTTTTTAAAATTAATCTGGCTAAAGCAATTCTTTGCCGTTGACCACCTGAAAATTCACTGCCAGCATAACTAATTTTAGTATCAATTCCATCTGGTAAATTATTGATGAGATCATATAAATCTAAATCACTAATTAATTCCTTAATAACTTCTTCATCAACTTTTTTACCTAAAGTTATATTAAATCTAATTGAATTATTTATTAATATTGTTTCTTGATGAAGAATTCCAATTTTGTTTCTTAACGATTTAATATTTATATTATTAATATTAGTATTATTAATTTTAATTAATCCTTTATTGGGATGAAGCAACCCAGAGATTAAATAAGCGAATGTACTTTTTCCGGAACCACTTTCACCAATTATAGCAATTTTTGTTCCCTCACAAATATTTAAGCAAATATTTTTTAAAATAAGTTCTTCATTATATGAAAAGCAGCAATTGTCAATAGTTATCATAGAAATTTTATTATGTAAATAAATGCCATCTTTTTCATTTTCTTCGTTACTATTAATTAAATTAATTAACCTATCAAATGATATTCCATTTTGTGCAATTAGTTTTCCTCTGCTAGCAATATTTGTAAAAACCTCCATAGTTGCCATAAAATATTCTATAATTGCTAGAAAAGCACCTAATGTAAGATTTCCACTAAAAATTAATATTGCACATAATAAATACAACGATATATTAATCATTGTTTTTATACCATCAATTAATAAATTGGATTTTAATTCGTTTTTTTCTCTAATATGATTTATATTATTGTATTGGAGATTGATTTCTCTTTCTTTTTTTATTAAATTATTCAAATCTAATGAACATTGATATTGTTCTTTGCCATAAATTATTTCATATAAAAAATTATAAAAAACAACTTTTTGGTTTTTATCTGAATCAAAGAATTTTGTCATATATTTCTTTACCAAATTAGTAAGTATAAATGATAACGGAACACAAAACAAAGTGAATAAAAATAAATAAAAGTTTAAAATAGCAATAAAAACTAATTGAAATATAAATTCTATGATATCTGCAATACTATAAAACACATTATAATATAAATAATCAACTACTTGTTCAGAATCTTCATTTATTATTAATAAGAGATCGCCTGTTTTGTACTTCATTAAGTTTTTTCCACATAATTTAAAAATTTTATTTACTATTTTTAATTTTATTGAAATTTTTTTTTGCAATTCTATATATAATTTCGTCCTAAAATAATGAAAAATTTGATGTAATATAAATAGAATAATAAAGCCCATTGAGTATTTAATTGCAAAATTAATATGGTTTTCATATATTATTGCATCTAATACTTTAGCACCAAACATTGGATATAATAATCCCAATATCGTTGTTATAACTATTGTTATTAACATTAATACCAATAGTTTTGAATTTTTTTTAACTGTTGTGTTAATTAGTTTTTTTTTATTCATACATTAATATCCTTGAAATATCTTTAATAAGTTTTTGTGGGTTTTTTTTACACCAAATATTTCTACCATATGCAACACCTTTAATTCCATTTTTTATATAAAATTCAGTGTCAGTTAATAATTGTATATCATCAACAACTGAACCCCCTGCTACAATGATAGGTGTATTTATATTAGTGTTTATCATTTCTAAAACATTTTCATTTTTAGGAAAGTTAGTTTTTATAATATCCGCTCCGATTTCTTCTGCTATTATGCATGCATTAGCATAAGCTTTATCTCCATCACGTAATATTATATTGTTTTGGGCATATATAGTTATTAAAATAGGGAAACCATATTTATGGGCATTCTCAATAATACTATAGAACTTATTAATACTTTTTAAATCGAACTCGGATCCATATTTAATTTCAATATTTAATGCATCAGCCCCTACAGATAGTGCATATTCTGCTGAATTAATTATCTCATGGTCTATACCTCTATCTAACTTTCCTGTTAGTGCACAAACTATTTGTATATTACCTAAATTGAAGTCTGCAAGTTTAGAAATTTGGGATGGTCTAACCATTATGGCATTAATATAACTATTAGCTAAATTAATAATTCTTTCTATATCAAAATTTGCATTTACTCCTTGTGTCAATCTATGATCCATAGGTAATAGAAACATTTTTCCTTTATTATTAAAAAGTCGATTTAATCTAATTTTACAACCACTATTCATTTTTTCTCCTAACTCATCTTTACTACAATTGAAGTATAATCTTCATTGATAATGATTTTTTTATAATCAACAATATCTTCAAATTTCAAAATATGAGAAATAATACAATTGATATCAATACATTTGCTTTCGATTAGTTTAAGAGCGTCATAGAATTCAGAATTATTGTAATGGTAAGAGCCGATTAATGTTTGATTATGATAGTGAATATAGTTAATATCAATAAAAGCTTTTTTATCTTTTCCACATCCACCGAAAAACACAATCTTACCACCATTTTTACAATATTTTATTACGCGCTTATAATTTGTATGATTTCCAGTTACCTCAAATACGATATCAAACTCACTATTAATTTTTTGATTAATATATATTGGTTTTGCACCTAATCTTTTTATCAACTGTTTTTTCACTTCACTCTTATACATACAATATATATTATTATTGGGATAAAAAAATCTAATTAGTTGAATATGTATCAGTGCCATTTGACCTGAACCGACAATCAGAATTTTATTATTATTTTTTATGTTACTCAATTTAACAGAATGAAGTGCACATGCCACTAATTCTGTATATAAAGCACACAGGGAATTTTCAGGATTAATTTCATATACATATTTTGAAGCTGCTGAGTTTATAACAATATTTTTTGATAAACCACATGGATATAATCTGTATTTTTCTTTTTTTACACAGTTTTCAATGTCATTGTTAATACAATTAATACATTTGCCACAACTCCCATGTGGATCGAAAATAATACTATTGCCTTTCTTAAAATATGGATTATCATTCTCAATTATGCCGGATATCAAACTTCCTAAAGCTTTGTTTTGCTTACTAAAACTTCTATATAAAGCTTTGCCAAATTGTGCATATTTTACTTTGACCAATATGTCATTTTTTTCATATTGTAATTTGTTATTCATTATTTGTAGTTCTCTATTATGTGCGTTTGAGGAAATAAAAAAATTATCAACTAACATAATAAAAATCCGTATCAGAAACAGATAAAAATTTATTATCAATTGTTTCCAAAACCCATAAATAATAGAATTTTTGATTTGGCATAGACATAATAGAATGATATCCTTTTTCCACAGATATAATATCATTATTACTTAATACATTAATATTTGAATTAGAAAAAGAATCATCATAATTGAAAAACAATCCACAGCCATTATTAGGTGATATTTTGATCAGATATTTTTCCTTATTTGATGTTTCTATAGATGGTATATTTTTTTCATGCCTATGTGGTGGAAAACCAGACAATAACGAATCATGATAGGTTTCACCAACGATAAGTGAACCACATTGAATTTTATTTCCAATGATTGTTTTTACTGTTCTGCAGTAAGTTTCTTTTCCTCGTTTTTCTGTAACAATATCATCATTATGTACTTTAAAATCCTTCTCTATTCCTTTATGATTAGAAGAAATTAACACAAATTCAGAATTTTCCAAATTAGATAGTACTGATAATTTCTCTGCTTTGGGGAAGTAAAAGGCTTCCGCAGATTCCTCGAATACTCCACCTTTTCTTTCCAAAGTAACTACTTTATTATTTATATAAATACTTATTTTTCCTTGCAAAATTAATATTATATTTGAATTTAATGATTCTACATTATACCTTTTGTTTCTATTTAAACTAATGTGATGCATTTCCATATTTTTTCTCCCAGACTTCTGTATAAATGGAAATATATTTATTTACCATTTCTATAAAATTATATTTTTCTATTTGTTTTCTTGACCTTTTTGACATCTCATTCAAAATTGCTTTATTATAAAATATTTCTGCAATCTTGTGTGCCAACCCCAAGCTATCACTTTTTCCAAAATAACTTGCTGCTTCTTCTGCAAGTTCAATATGAGGCATTATGTCGGATAACAGTAATGGCGTTCCATATCTCATTGCTTCTAGAATGGATATTGGAAAACCTTCATACAAACTTACTGATATGAAAAGATCTGATTGTTGTAATATGTTGCCAACTAATTTTTTATCCCAAATTGCTCCATACCATCTAATATTATTTAAGCCTAATTTGATAGATGTTTGATATAATTCTGATAAACATGGACCGTCACCTATTATTGATATTTCCACATTAACATCTGGATATTTTTCTTTTAAAATCCCTAATGAATTAATTAAAAGTTTATGATTTTTATGAGGATATAAACTTGAAAGAGACACTATTTTTAACACAGATTTATCACTGCTCCAATTTGCTTTACTAATATTAGTTATTTCATCTTGAATGGCATTTTTTATAACAGTAATATTATTTGGATATTTAATCTCGTTCAAACAGAAATCTTTCACAGAATCTGATACGGCGACTATGTGTTTAAAGTTATTAAACCACCATTTGTCAAGCAAGTTTTTTATTTTGTTTCTTTTGTGTGAATAATTGCTATGATAGGTTATTATTTTTAATCTATCAAATATAAAACATCTTAATAATGGGTGAATTTTACCATCACCAAAATTCACATGGACTAATCTTCCTTTTGTGTATCTCCTTAATTCTATTATTTTATTAAAAAAAGTTCCTTCAAGAAAATTTATTTTAATATTTGGATTTAATTCAGTTATTAATGAATTACGTTTTCCTTTTGAAACCACAATTATATCAACATCTATTCCTTTTGAATAATAAGCATTTGCTAAAGATACAACTACGCGCTCCAATCCTCCTATTGTGAAATATCTTAATAAAAATGATACTCGCATTTCTTTTCTCCTTATATTATTTCATCAATATATATTGGATATTGATTTACACCATTCATAAGTAATTGATTTTTTTTCACTATTGGATTTAATAATGCACATTTGAGTAACTCTTCTAATTTATTATTAGATAATTCCTCCATTGTACACTTTCTTACATAACCCATATTTTCTAATATATTAGAATGAATCAATTGTTCGCATTCCCTAACTTGTCTGGGTATAACAATTGCATTTATATCATTAGCCAATATTTCACCTATCATATTTGATCCAGCTGCGCCAATAAACAAATCACTTGATTTCATCCACTTTTCCATATTCGGTACATACTTAATAATTTGTAGCCATTTTTTGTCTTTTTCGAGACTTTTTATTATATTATAATGTTTCTCCTCAAAATAAGGTCCTGTTATTATAATTGCTTTGTCAAAGTATTTTTTATTTACTAACAATGATTCTATTATTTTGTTCCATATTTCTTTGGCGCCCTGTCCTCCTCCCATACTACAAACGATAATTTTTTCATCTGGATTTAATTCTAATTCATTTCTTATGGATAATTTATTTAAATTTTTATGTTCAGAAAGATATCCAGTATATTTAAATTTTTGTGATAATTCTTTAGGTACATCATAATATTCTTCTAAACTAAAAACATTTGGATCAATATGAATAAATATTGAATCAAAATTCTTATTTATATAAGCCGCCTCCGTTTGGCAAAAGTATTCTCTCTGTGTTTTTTCATAATCAAACAAAATGCCTCTAAGTGTCAATATTTTTTTACATTTATTATTCTGATTAATATATGAATCCAATTCACTATTAAGTCCATGATGTACATGATTAACAAAAAACAAGTCTGCTGAATACATATCTAGAAAATCAAAAGAAATTTTTTCCCTTATTGAGAACAATTTCTCCATTGACAATCCTTGCAACGACTTATGATTCCATCCATCAATGTTATCAAAATTTGAAAAGCTTGGTAATTTGACCACATCCATTTTTTTTGACAATAAGTCTAGCCCTTTGTAAGCACCTGTTAGTCCTACCATAGGCCAATCCTTATACACTTCTTCAATTTTTTTGCTGATTTTTGCAACTTCTGCTGTGTGTCCAAGACTACGACCATTATGCCAATACATTACTACTTTCTTCATTATGTTTCTCCTAACATTTTTTTAAAATTTTCAAATGATATTTCATTATTAACACCAATTCGTTTTATATGGTGCCGTTCACTTTTTTTTCTGCTATCTGTTGTAAAAGCAAAAGAATAATTATTTTTAACTATTTTTTCAACACATTCATTATACGAGCCATAGGGATAAACAAATGAATCTATTGGGACATGAAATGTTTTTTCTAATAGTATTTTATCTAAAACTATTTCCTCTTTGCATATATCAATATCTATATTCGCTAAATTAGCATGTGAAAAAGAATGGGCTGCTATTTCATTTCCTGACTCAATCCATTTTTCAATTTGCTTTATAGTTGCAAAATCATTACTTAAATGCATTGCTTTGTCTATATTTAAATTACTAAAAAGATAACTGGAACATACAGACATGAGTGCATTAACACCAAATTCGTTTAATATATCCATAGCACATGTCACGGTGTTTTTATATCCGTCATCAAAAGTTATCATTATTTTTTTATCATTTTGACTATTAATAAGCTCATCTGATAAATCATTTACTAAACAAAATTCATATTCATTATTAATAAGCCAGTTGATTTGATTTCTAAAATTTTCTTCTGAAACGCACATGTTGTGGTTTTTGTTCATTATTAAATGATACATTAATATTTTCATATATTATCTCCCGTAAATACTGGCAAATTTAATTGTTCATATTTCACATTGAAATTAAAATAAAATGAGTGTGAATCACTACCTCCAGTAATATATAAATTATTTTTTTTACATAAATCAATGCAATGCCGAGTGAAATTTTTATTGTTTAAAGGATAAAAGCACTCTAATCCTTGTATTCCTAATTCAAGTGCTTTATTTATTGATTTTAGCGATTTTTTTTCATTTTTATTAAGCCTAATTGGGTGTGCTAATATAGAAAACCCTCCTGCCTGTTTCAATACAAAAACTATTTCATCAATAGAAGGATATTGTACACAAATATCATTTTTCATAAATAACTCATCGTTTATTTCTTGAATAGTTTTATAATTTGAATATTCAATTATTAAGCCACATAAATAATCATAAGTAATATTATTATTCAATATTAATTTTCTGTAATCAATATTAATATGATGTATAGTTAAATAGGAAATCAGTTTTTTAGTTGCCATTATTTTAGATTTTTGAATATTGGCAATCATTTTATTGAGTAACTTATTATTAATATCAAAGTTATAACCTAAAACATGAACTTCATCATCCATGATTGTTGAATCTATCTCAATTCCTGTAATAACATGAATATCTTTTGGATAAATTAATTTGTTTTTATAAGCATCAATTGAATTATGATCTGTAATTGATATTATTTTTCTTTCTTTTAATCTACTTAAATCAATAATTTCTTGTGGCTTAAGAATTCCATCTGAACATACAGAATGTAGATGTAGGTCAACTAACATTAATAATCTCCTTACCATTAAAAATCACTTTTTCAATATTTAAATGTGGATCTAATATCAGTACATTAGCTATTTTTCCAGTTTCAATGCTGCCAATCTCATGAAACTTATTTATCAATTTAGCAGGATTTTCAGTTACCATCTGTATTAATGCTTCCAATTTAATGGACGTGTTTTCGTATACTTTTTTCACCATTACATCAAATGGCAGTATCCCTCCAGCTAGTTGATTTGTACCTTTTATCCATGCTGCTCCTTTTTTCTTTTCAATTATTGGACTGTTTTGACTTATACCTAAATAACCATATCTTTCATTATAGCCAGTAAGTGTTGAAGAATCAGTAGTAAAAATAATTTCATCTTTATTTTTAATGCTAAAAACTAACTCCAATATTTCTTTTGGTATATGTACTATATCTCCAATTAATTCTACAGATAAATTCTTTTCTAGTAATCCGGCTTCTATTGCTCCAGGCCTTCTAATTCCTTCTTGTTTTTTTAATCCATTCATGGATGAATATAAATGCGTAATCAATGTTGCCCCATTTTTATGTGCCCAAACTACTTGATCATACATTGATTCGGTATGACCAATTGAAATCAATATATTATTAAGGAGTAGGTTATTTATTATTTTTTCACTATTGTAAATTTCTGGAGCCATGGTCACTCGTTGCACAATGTTTTTATTTTCATTAACATAAGTAATGAATTTATTTATAAATTCTGTTTTTCTCATTTTTTCAGGCAGTGACATTAATTGAGCTCCAATCATTTTTTCTGAAATAAAGGATCCTTCAACATGTATCCCTACCAAACAGTCTCTATATTTTCCATTTTGTATATAATTTTTATAGAAGTCTAATATTTTAAATAAATCTTCATTTGGGATTTTCATTGTTGTCGGCATAATGCTAGTAACGCCATGTATTAAATGATATTTTATAATTTCATCGTATTCTTTTATATTTGAAGACATGAAACTTTTACCAATACCACCATGTGAATGCAATTCTATATACCCAGGAACAACATATTTACCCTTAGCATTAATTACTTTTTCATTTCCAGATTTAATGTTTCTATTTATATTAACTATATATTTATCAATAATTTGAATATCTAAAGTCTTTTTAGAATTATTGCTTATTATTATTCCATCTTTTATAATCATTTTTTTTATTACCACATAACCACTTTATTGTTTTGTCTATAATTAATTTTTCGGAATCAACATCATTGAATAGATGATTACCATTTTTAATAAAATCTAAGGGACCATCTCTTTCAATTAATTTTTTTTGGGTATCTAAAGTTAATTTGTCTTTATCTCCAAAAAAACATATTTTATTAATGTTTAGTTCTAAAAATACATTAACAGAAATTAAGTTTAACATTTGCGTATAGTATTTAGTTGATATTTCCATTCCACAAAAGTTTATTGTTTTCATTCTATTTAATATTTTGAAATAATTATCGTTTAAACATTCTGCTAGCTCAAACAAGGGATTCCAACATACTATATTCTTTACTTTATTATTTTCGCTGGCTATTTGGGTTGCTAGTCTACCACCGTCACTAATACCTAATAATGTTATTTCTATATCATCATTTCTGAAACAGCCTTCTAAATACTCTATTACCATTCTTATATTATCTAATTTGCTTAAAATATCTGTTTCACAGTATTTTCCATCACTGATTCCGTGCCCATAATAATCAAATCTAACAATGATATAACCACTTTTTACGGCTTTTTTTGTGAAATTAATAATTAATTTGTGCTCTTCACTCCTATTACCATTAAATCCATAACATATAACAATTATTTTATTAATTGAAATTGTTTTGGGTATTGATATAATTGTTGGTAAGCAAACATTGTATTTTTCTATTTTTGTATATATTTCCATAATAATCTTAAGTGTTCGTTATTTCTTCAATAACTTGTTTAATGATTTGGTTTCGAATATTTGGCAATTCCATATAATCATTTGATGAGCAGTTTATAACGTTGCTATCAATAACAACATAATTAACTGTGTTTTTGTTTAATTTTGATTTTATTTCTTCAAATAATAAAGCGTTGATTTGTTGTCCAACTATATTGCTATATTTAGCTCCACTATCTTTAATTACTCTTCTATTTATTTGATAAAAATTATCATCACATAATTGTATTGAATTATAATTAATATATGGAAATTCGAAAGTAGAATTAGGATAGATTAGAATGCTCTTATTAATGTTAAAATTATCGCACAAAGGGATATATCCAAATAATCCACGACTAATAAAACATATTTTATTTTTCTTATTAATCTTCTTTGCATAATTGCAAACTGTTGTTAGACAGGCAGCTAATTTATCATAAGTCAAATCCGCTAGTGTTCCATCACTTTCTCCGTGACCAAATGGACTAACCATCAATGAACTAATATTTTTGTCTACCAGCAATTTTTTACTTAATTCATTCATGAAATAAGCATAGTCACAATTAGGATATGAATAACCTGGAAATAGTATTGCGATTATATCTCGTTGTCCAATTCTTTCTACTACATTAATATAACCATAAATTGTTTTTAACAATATTTCATTCATCTGAATCAGTCAATCCTAATAACTCTAAAATGTCGTTTAAAGTATTAACTTCATTATCGCCAATTAATACAATATTGGTATCAACATTGTATTTGTTTTCTAGAAAAACAAGTATCATCATTAAAGAAAGCGAATCAATTCCGATTTCATTTAGAGAATTTTCTAAATTAATTTTGCTATCATCTAACCAATCCATATTTTCTTTTATGTATTTTCTTATTTCATTAATTATTTTCATATTAATCTCCATTCTGCCGCTAAAGCGCCAGCACAAATAGTAATTAAAGAGTGCCAAACAGCGGCGATTTTTGTTGTATAATTGTTTTGAGGAGGAAGACACACTACAACGCACGGTAGGAGGAGGCGTAGGTGTACTTCTTGCTGAAAACAGTATATTAATCAGTGTTAGAATCATCTTTTCAAGCACAAATAAGTGTTGCCTTTGAGCACGTACGCTAAGAATTGTTTTAACACCTGTTAATTTGTGTGATGATTCAGTCACCGTCTTTTTCCTCGCATTTTTTACAGGGAGGAAGATTGTTTGAAAGTTATTTATCCAATTTGTTGTGGAATTGATGTCCACAAGACCTTTCTGGTTGGAACGATTATTTCCACCACAGACGGTGTACAACCTCACTATCAAAAGAAACGTTTTTCTACTTACAACTCGGATTTGCACCGTTTTGCTGATTGGCTGCACTCTAACAACTGTCTTGATGTTTGTATGGAGTCTACGGGCAAGTATTGGGTTCCGGTATTTAACATTCTTGAAGAACGGAAAATTCAGGTTACTATTGCCAATCCCAAATGGGTGAAAGCTGTAAAAGGGAACAAAGACGATACAAAGGATTCCAAATGGATTGGTGATTTGTTTCGTTTGGGGCTTGTTCCCGGAAGATTTATGCCCACAAAAGACATTCGTATTCTTCGTGAATTTAACTGTTATCGTTACAAGTTAACTTCAATGAAAAGCAGTGAGAAAAACCGTTTCCAAAACACCTTTACAGTTTGCAATGTTGCTCTTGATTCTGTGGTTTCGGATATGTTCGGTAAATCGGCAACCGACATTACGGATTACCTCGTGTCCGAAGATACCTTCAATCCCGAACATTGTGTTTCTCTTTTACAACGTTCTTTGAAAAAGAAAGCCGATTCCGTGCTCGAATCTATTTAAGGTTATTCCATTACACAAGAACAAAAGTTTCGTATGAAAATTGTGCGTTCTCATCTCAACTACATTGAAAACCTTATTTCGCAGATTGATTCGGCAATAGATGGAATGGTAGTAAAGCACGAAAGTCTTATTTCACTTCTTTGCACCATTCCGGGCGTTGACCGTAATTCTGCAATTACAATCATTTCTGAGATTGGCAATGATATGTCTCAATTCAGTTCCTCTAAACGCCTAAGCTGTTGGGCTGGTTTAATGCCCGGCAACAATGAATCTGCCAGTAAGAAAAAGTCTGTTCGCATTACACGTGCAGGAGTTCACCTCAAACCCGCATTGGTGCAAGTTGCCCATGCAGCCGTGAAAGCTACGGATAATTCTTACTATCGCTTAAAGTACGAGCTGATTTCAAAGCGTAGAGGAAAGAAACGTGCCATTATTGCCATTGCTCGAATGATTCTCACTGCGGTTTTCCAAATGATGACTACAGGTGAAGTTTGGAATCCCACCGACCTATTTAAAGTGGATATGCCTGAATCTCTTAAAGAAAAGCAATTATCTAAAGCTGTAAAGCAAGCATCCAAATTCCTTGAGAAGCAAGGGCTAACCGTCACTTAATCTTTCAATTCGTCTTTTGATTTTAACTCTGCAAAAAACTTTTTCCTTGCAGGGTCTTTTTCTTATGCCTATTGGGTGGTGAATTGATTGTTTCTTTCACGTTATCTCCTTATTATTATCATAAAATATTTTTTCAAACGTTTTTGCATCAATTTTATTATTTACAAATTCATATAATCCTTCAAAATTGACATGCTTATGCAATGAATTCATGATTTCTATACTTTTTTTCATCATTCGTTTATAGTATTCATTACCCATCGAATGTACTAAATGATAACTTATTGCATTCTTATTTATCAAAAACACGCAACCAAGTTTTTGCAATCGTAAACCCATTTCAAAATGTTCAAAACCCCAATCTTGAAATTTAGAATCAAGAGTTCCACACTTAATATAAGTACATTTATGTATTGCCGAATTCCCAATCAAATAAGTAGCCCAATTAATAACGGAATTAGGATTAATATCTTTTATTTTTTCAAAATATGGAGAATTTCTTGAAAAGGGTTCAAGTAAATCATAGTTCAAATTCAATTTTGATCCATAATAATTTTTAGGATTACCAACGGATATGTAGTTAATATTGTTTTTTATTTTTTGATAATGTTCTTCTAAAAAAACATTGTTCGGAATTCGATCAGCATCACAAAATACAATAATATCACCATTTGACTGTTCAACTCCTATATTTCTTGCAACAGCACGTCCCTTACATGATCCAAGATTAATTAATTTTAATGTATAAGAAGGTACAACCATATTGTTTATTTCGTTTTCATTGATATCGTTTTTGTCATCATTTATAACAACAACTTCAAAACTGCAAGCTGTTTGTTGATTATTAAACATTTTTAGAGTTTCTATTAATTCTTTATATTGTTCTTTAACAGGAATAACCACACTTATTTTTGCTTTCATAAATTTCTCTAGCCTTTTTTCTTGATTTTTTTCCATTAGTTGTTTTTGGGATTTTTTTTATCCTAATGAATTCTTGAGGGAATTCATAGTCTTCTATATAATCTTTACAAAATTCATATATTATTCTTCGATTTATTTGTGTTTTTCCTTCATATATACATATTATTTTTTCCCCAAACATTTTATCTTTATATCCAAAAACTAGAACATCGTTTATATCTGGATGATTTAATAATGCATTTTCTATATGGGTAGGGTTTATATTCCGGCTTCCTCGAATTATCATGTCATCTATTCTTCCTAGAATAAATACTTCGTTATTCTCATTAATGTAAGCAATGTCTCCAGTCTTTAACCATCCATCTTTATATTTTGATAATGTTTCTTCGGAATTACCAAGATAACATTTCATTAATGAATTTGATTTAACTAAAAGTTCTCCTGCTTTATATTCATTTACAAAATAATCATCGATTAACCTAACTTCAACTCCATTAATAGGATATCCAACTGATCCCGGCGTAGAAGCCTTGTCTAATCTCTGAGCACATACTCTTGGTCCGGCTTCAGTTAATCCATATACATTTAATAAGTTAGCATTAGGAAAAGTCATACCAATTTCCTCATACAATGTATGATTTAATACTTCTCCACTAGTAATAATCAATTTGAAATTGTAATAATTAACATTTTTATTTTTTGAAAAACATGTAAATTTTAATATCGTTGGATTTAAAAACATTATTGAACAATTCAATTGACTTGCAAGATTTAAATTTTTATTGAATGGTATTTTTACACTAGATATAAATAATGCTACCCCATCAAATATGCATAATAATATTTCTGAGATAAAAGTTGAACAGTGATAATATTCTTTGCTTATAAAACACATATCTTTTGGTGTTAGTTTCATATAATCTAATACAGCTTCTATATTATTTATAATTGCAGATTCTGTGTGTACTACTGCTTTAATTTTTCCAGTAGTGCCAGAAGTGAATAGAATTAAAAATTCATTGTTAAAATTATCCATACAGTTATTATTAATATTAGACCCTAATTTGCAAAATGTTTTAGTATTAATATTAATTACGTTTAGATTCAAATTTATATCAGAAATAATTTTTTCTGATTCATCATCACATATTACTACTGTAGAATTTACCATATTTAATTTTTCTTCTATAATTCTTTTGGGAGATTTTATACTTAGTGGTACTAAAACCATGTTTGATAGAATAATTGAAAATATTGAAACTATTACTTCTAACGAATTATCCATAAAAATTACTATTCTATCACCTTTGTTTGCTACATTTTGTAACAGATTCTTAATTTCACAAGCCCAAAGGTAAATTTGTGAATATGAAAGTTCTTTTTTATTATCAAAACAGGTAATGTTATTATCTTGTAAATTCATTATTTTTTCTATAAACATTATTTTAAACCCTCAAAACTTATAACTTTTGATTTCAATATGCTTTCATTTGCAGCTAAACCTATATTTACTGCAAGTAATGCTTCATCTGTACTAGCTAAGCAAGATAAATCATTTTTACAGATGGAGTCCAATAATATATTATCTGCACCAAAATGTTTTAGGTTATTATTTTCAAATTCAATTATCTTGACATCATTGGAATTTTCAATTTTAATGATATTTTTATTGTTTTTTGTAATGTTTGTACTTATAACACCCTTTTCTCCAATAATTCTTATTATTGTTTCTTCAGTTGGGGAAAAGTAATTGGCTGAATAACTTACAATACACCCATTACTATATTTAATAATGGCATTATAACTATCAAATATATCTATATAACTTCTATAAATACATTTGTCTCTTATATATCCATCATCATATTCAAACTTATAATATATTTCATTTTCAGTATTATTAAGGTTAATGATATTTGGACATTTTTCTGTGCATGATCTACAATTAGCATTATTAAATTTTTTATTATTACCAAAGTAATTTAATTTTCCAAAGGCACATAAATTTTGGGGTATACAATTTAACCACCAATTTAATAAATCAAAATGATGTGAACTTTTATGTATTAATAGTCCTCCTGTATTTTTGTATTCTGAATGCCATCTGCGAAAATATTCTCTACCATGTTTTAAATCAATATTTGCAATATAATCTATCTGTAATACATTGCCAACTACATTATTACTTAATAAGTTTTTTATAGTTTTATTTATTGGCATTAATCTGCAATTATGTACAACATTAACTAAATTTTTATTATTGTTAAAATACAAATAATCCACTTCATTTTTTTTTATAACAATAGGCTTTTCACATATAATTTTTTTGCCATGATCAAGTAGTTCTTTGATTATTTGGAAATGTGAAGAATCTTTTGAACAAATAATACAATAATCGAAGTGACATTCTTCAATCATAGTTGTTAAACTGTCAAAAACATTAACCTTATATGGTAATGTTTTTGATATATATTTAGCTCGTGGAAAATTGATATCATATAATCCAACAAGTTTACATTTATCAGAAAATTCATTTACCAATGGTTTTATATAACATTTTATGGCTCTATTTCCAATTCCAATAATTGCAAATTTAATCATTTTTAGTGTTACTCTTCCTTATATAGTATTGTATTGTTTTAAGTATATTTTTTTCTATATCCAAATTAGGAACATAATTCAATTCTTCTTTAGTAATAGTAATATCGGCAAAACTATTTTGTATATCACCTAACCTTTTATTTTTAAAAATAACTTTAGGATTTTTATTTAACAGTCTACAAATTGTATTCAAAATTTCTAAAACTGTATGTGTTTCTCCACAACCAACGTTATATATTTTTGATTTTCCTGATAGGCAAGCAAGTATTGTTGCTTGAGTTACATTGCCTATATAAGTAAAATCACGTTTCTGTTTTCCATTACCATAAATTACTACTTCATCATTATTCATAATTGAATTAATAAATCTTGGAATTACTGCAATGCTATTTCCTGATTTTCTTTGTTTAGGACCATAAACATTAAAATATCTTAATCCAACTATCTGAATGTTAAAATATTCAGAATATAGACGAGAATAATTTTCACATGTATATTTAGTTAAGGCATATGGTGAAATTACTTCATTTTCTTCACCGATTGAACAATAACCATTTTCAATTTTTCCATAAACTGAGGAACTTGAGGCATAAACTATTTTTTTTACATTATTAATTTTACCTGCTTCAAAAATATTAAGTGTACCAATAACATTGTTTTCTTCATATTGAATTATATTATTTATACTATTAAATACCCCATTAAATGCCGCTAAATGGATGATGTAATCAACATTTTTAGATGCAAGAATACAATCATCCAAATTTCTAATGTCCATGTTCAGTAATGTAAAATTATTAGAATTTTCTAATTTAGAAATATTTTCTGGTGACCCACTCGAAAAATTATCTAAACATATAACTTTCTGGTTCAATTTAATAAGCTCTTCACATATGTTTGATCCAATAAAACCAGCTCCTCCTGTTACTAAAAAAGTGTATTTTTCATTTTTTAATAGATTCTTAATCATCTTTTTTCCTTTCGTTGTTAGTTGATAATTTGTAATTACTATGTTATAGTGGTAACATTAAAATTTTTAATAGGAGTAAATAATGTTAAATAAATATAACAAATTAGAATTCTTAAATGAATACGATAATGTGTTTGAGGTATTTGATAAAAACGATTCTGGTAATATATCATTTGGTGTCCAAAAGGGTTTGGAGAAATTTTTTGTTAAATATGCTGGATATAAAACTTCCAATTACTCTGGTGATATTAATTCAGCAATAAATGTGCTTAAAAATGCAAAAAATAATTATAGTGTATTGAAATGTGAAACTTTAGTGAAAATGATCAATACATTTGAAACATCACAAGGGTTTGGTATAGTATTTGAATGGTTTAATGGTGAAAACTTATTTCCCCATTGGACTTTTGATGAAATTGATAGATATAGTGATCCGCGCTCTCCATACTATAAGTTCAGACAACTTGATTTGAAATATAAATATCAAGTTATTGATAAAATATTTGAGTTTTTAATTTTTGTTAATAACTCGGGATATATTGCTGTTGATTTTTATGATGGCAGTCTTATGTATAATTTTGAAAGCCATTGCTTAAAAATATGTGATGTTGACTTATTTAAATCTACAAAGCACATTGTAAATCTTGAAGGAGAAAGCTATTGGGGATCCTCTAGAATAAAATCTCCAGAAGAAAATAAAGTTGGTTCGATAATAGATGTAAGAAGTAATGTATATAATTTAGGAAAAATTATTCAGTGTTTGGTAGGCAATGAATTCAATCCAAATCTTGAAGATTGGGAATTATCTAAACAGAAATACTTAATTGTTGAAAAATCACTTAATGAAAATCCTAATAAAAGATATGACTCCGTAGAAGAATTTCATTATTTTTGGAAAAATTCAAATTAATTTATTAAAAATAATATGTTTTATTAATAAATATTCTTCTTTCATAATACCTAACAATCCTTTTCTTAAAACTATAAATTCTTTATATTTTAGTTCACAATAGTTTATTTTTCGACACTTTATAACATACAATAAAAGCTTATTTG